>JACCDG010765651.1_pt1 | contig 45581 bp, 42 predicted proteins | sample 7442471 | NCBI WGS metagenome assembly JACCDG01 (sample SAMN15323444, study PRJNA562643) | freshwater metagenome | isolation source: river surface water | place: USA:Blue River Watershed | collected 2017-08-17
AACAGCGTCACATTGAAGTGCTCGGGCACATCGCCGGCCACCGGGATCTTGTAGGTGGACGGGCCGTGCGTGAGCAGCTTGCCCTTTTTGTCCCAGATGCACTCTTCCATGGTCAGCCAGCCCATGCCCTGGATATAGGCGCCTTCGATCTGGCCCTTGTCGATGGCAGGGTTGATGCTGCGGCCGACGTCGTGCACGATGTCCACGCCCTGGAGCCACCACTCGCCGGTGCGGGTGTCGATCTCGACCTCGCTCACGGCGGCGCCGTAGCAGTAGTAGTAGAAAGCTCGGCCATTGAGCGTGGTGAAGTCGTACTTGATCTCGGGCGTCATGTAAAAGCCCGTCACTGATAGGCCCACGCGGTCCAGCCACGCCTGCTTGGTCAGCGCCGACCATTCGACCGATTGGCCGCCACCTTGCGCGGCGTTGTTGGCAAAGGTGACTTCTTCGGCGTTGCAGCCCAGCATGCGGGCGGCCACCGGTTTGAGGCGCTCGCGCATCTGCGCGGTGGCGTTCATGATGGCCGCGCCGTTGATGTCGGCGCCGCTCGATGCAGACGTGGCCGAGGCGTTGGGTACCTTCTGCGAGTCGGTGGCGGTCACACGCACCTTGTCGACGCTGATGCCCAGGCCGTCGGCACAGACCTGCGCCATCTTGGTGTTCAGGCCCTGGCCCATTTCGGTGCCGCCGTGGTTGCAGCTGACCGAACCGTCCATGTAGATCACCAGCAGCGCGCCGCCCTGGTTGAGGTGCGTGGCGGTGAAGCTGATGCCGAACTTGAGCGGCACCAGTGCGATGCCGCGCTTGCGCGTCTTGCTCTTGGCGTTGAAGGCCTGTACTTCGGCGCGGCGCTTGGCGTACTGGGATTCCTGCTCCAGCTGCGCGATCACCTTGTCACCGACCCAGTCTTCGATCAGCTGGTTGTACTGGGTGGTCATGGTGTCGGGCGTGCCGCTGACGGCCGGGTCCTTGTAGAGGTTGAGCTTGCGCACCTCCAGCGGGTCCTTGCCCAGCGTGGCGGCGATTTCGTCAATCACCGTCTCGATGCCGAACATGCCCTGCGGGCCGCCAAAGCCACGGAAAGCGGTGGCGCTCTGGGTGTTGGTCTTGCAACGGTGACTGACCAGCTTGAGCGCAGGGATGTGGTAGCAGTTGTCGATGTGCAGGCAGGCGCGGTCGTTGACCGGACCGGAGTAGTCCACGCTGTAGCCACAGCGCGAGGCCAGCATGATGTCGGCGCCGAGGATGCGACCGTTGTCGTCAAAGCCGACTTCGTAGTCGATGCGGAAATCGTGGCGCTTGCCGGTGATGGTCATGTCGTCGTCGCGGTTGACGCGCAGCTTGACCGGCTTTTGCAGCTTGAACGCCGCCAGCGCCGCGCTCTGGCTGAAGATGCTGGCGTTGCCTTCCTTGCCGCCAAAACCACCGCCCATGCGGCGGCAGATGACTTCGACGTCGTTGGTCGTGAGGTTGAGTGCCGCAGCGGCTTCGCGCTGGTTGCCGTCCGGGTGCTGGGTGGAGCAGTACAGCGTGAGCTGCCCGTCTTCCTTGGGCACCGCGTAGGTGATCTGGCCTTCGAGGTAGAACTGTTCCTGCTGGCCGGTACGGGTGGTGCCCTTGATCTTGTGGGGGGCCTTGGCAATCGCTGCCGCCGCATCGCCGCGCACAATGCCCTTGGCGGGCATCACGAAACTCTGCGCTTCGAGGGCTTCTTCGATGGTGAGGATGGGCTTGAGCTCCTTGACCTGCACCTTGGCCTTGGCGGCGGCTTCGCGGGCGTAGATCATCTCGCGCGCCACCACCACCGCCACCGCCTGACCGACAAACTCCACCTTGCCGTCGGCCAAGAAAGGGTCGTCGTGGACGATGGGGCCACAGTTGTTCTCGCCCGGAATGTCCTTGGCGGTGTAAACCGCCACCACACCGTGCTCTTTCAGGATGGCTTCGCGGTCGATGCCTTCGCCGATCAGCTCACCGTGCGCCACCGGCGACTTGATGAGGGCGGCGTACAGCGTACCCGCCACTTCAGGGATGTCGTCGGTGTAGGTGGCGCCGCCGGTCACGTGCAGGTGAGCGGACTCGTGCACGATCTCCGCGCCCTGCTGGACATGGGTGGTGGGCAGCAGGTTTTTCAGGTTGATGGGCGCGTTCATTCAAGCCACCTCTTTCTGTTCTTCAATGAATTCCAGGACCAGGTTGCGGGCCACCAGCGAGCGGTAGGCCCAGGTGGCGCGCAGGCCGTCGCGGGCCACAAAGCTGGCGGTGATCGCGGCATCCAGATCGGCCGCCTTCACATCCTGTGGAGCCTTGCCTTCAAGCACGGCTTCGAGTTGAGGTGCGCGGCAGGGCGACGGGGCCAGGCCGTTGTAGGCCAGCTTCACGCCGCTGAGCTTGCCGCCCTTGAGCGTGTAGGTGATGGCCGCGCAGGTGGCGGAGATGTCCTGCTCGAAACGCTTGCTGACCTTGTGGGCACGGAAAACCTGGCCGGCCACAGGTTTGGGCAGTTCGATGGCTTCGATGAACTCACCGGCCTGCAGCACATTGCTCTTTTGGCCGGTGTAGAACTGGTCGAGCGCGACGCTGCGGGTCTTGTCGCCGCGGCGCAGCACCAGCGTGGCGCCCAGCGCCATCAGGCAGGGCATGGAGTCGCCGATCGGTGAGCCGTTAGCGATGTTGCCGGCCAGCGTGGCGGTCGAGCGGATGGGGGGCGAACCGAAGCGACGCAGCACTTCGGCGAAGTCGGGGTAAGCGTCGGCGATCAGGCTTTCGACGGTGGCCAGCGACACCGCCGCACCGATGCGCCAGGCCTTGGGCGTTTCGGCCACGCGGCGCAGCTCGGCCACATTGCCCAGGTACATGATGTGGTCCGGGCGCTTGAACTGCTTGTTGACCTGCAGACCGATTTCGGTGCTGCCGGCCAGCAGCGTGGTGGTCGGGTGCTTGACCATGTAGTCGGCCACTTCGGCCAGAGTGGCAGGCGAGACGAATTCATTGCCCTTGCGGGTGCGAACCACCGGCTGCACAATGATCTCGCCGTCCAGGCTGAGCGTCGGCGTCTTGCTGCGGGCGATTTCCTTGAGCAGCGGCACGTCGGCCTTGTCGTCGAGTTTGAGCTCGGACTGGCGCTCGCAGGCCTTGACGGCGGCGTCGATGATCGGCTTGTAACCGGTGCAGCGGCACAGGTTGCCCGAGAGCGAATCGGTGATCTGCTGGCGGCTGGGCTGGGGCAGCACCTGCACCAGGTTGACCAAGCTCATCACGATGCCGGGCGTGCAGAAGCCGCACTGCGAGCCATGGCACTTGACCATCTCGTCCTGCACCGGGTGCAGCGTGCCATCGGCCTTTTTCAGGCTCTCGACCGTCTTGACCGATTTGCCGTCCAGCGAAGGCAGCAGCTGGATGCAGGCGTTGACGGGCACGTAGTTGACGGCCGTTCCGGCGTCGTTGAGCTCACCCACCATGACCACACAAGCGCCGCAATCGCCTTCGGCGCAGCCCTCCTTGGTGCCGGTGCGGTGGAGCTGTTCACGCAGGTAGTCGAGAACGGTGGTGGTGCGACGCTCGCCCTGGGCTTCGACGATACGGCCGTCGAGCACAAAGCGCACGGTGTTGGTGACTTGGGTCATGGTGCGGGGGAAATAAACGGTGAGCCCCGATTTTAGGGAATCGGGGCTCGGCACGGGTACATTAATCGGGGTCAGATCCCGATTGTTTCAGGAGCCGCGGTAGGTGGAATAGCTCCAGGGGCTGACCAGCAGGGGGACGTGGTAATGCTGATCCTCATGGGCCACACCAAAGTCCAGCGCGACGCGGTTCAGAAAGTTCGGCTCGGGCAGCTGCACGCCTTTGGCCTTGAAATACCCAGTGACATCGAACACCAGGCGGTAAGTGCCCTTGCGCAGGCTGGCGTTGTCGTAGAGGGGGCCGTCCGGGTTGCGGCCATCGGCATTGAGGGTGAAGGTCTTGACCAGCGTGGCCTGTTCGCCTTGCGTGGTGTAGAGAGAAACGGTCATGCCGGCGGCGGGACAGCCGTGCATCGTGTCCAGAACGTGTGTGCTCAGGCCCATGGGAACTCGCTTTCTTGGGAAACAACCTTGGTCGACCGAAGTGTATACACTTTTGGTTTTTCTGGCTATCATCCCGACCATGGACAGCCCCAAAGCCACTGAAACATCCACCACCCACAGCATTGTGGAGGCGCTCACGCGGGCCATCGTCGAGCACCGTCTGCTGCCGGGCGCCAAGCTGGCCGAGCAGAAGCTGGCGGACCACTTTGGTGTTTCGCGCACCCTGGTGCGCCAGGCCCTGTTCCAGCTTTCGCAAAACCGCCTGATCCGCATGGAGCCGGCACGCGGCGCCTTTGTAGCCGCACCTTCTGTGGACGAAGCCAAGCAGGTGTTTGCGGTGCGCCGCATGCTTGAAACCCAGATGACGCGCGAGTTCGTGCAAAGCGTGACACTCGCGAAGATCAAGTCGCTCAAGGCGCACATCCAGCAGGAGCGCGAAGCGGTGGCCAAGGAAGACGTGTCGGGCCGCACCGAGCTGCTGGGCGACTTCCATGTGCACATGGCCGAACTCATGGGCAACCAGGTGCTGGCGCAGATGCTCGGCGAACTGATCTCGCGCTGTGCGCTGATTACCTTGATGTACCAGTCGCGCAGCGAAGCCCAGCATTCGACCGACGAACACGAAGAGATCGTCGCTGCCCTGGCCGCCAGGGATGCCGAACGCGCGGTGCAACTGATGAACGACCACCTGCTGCATGTGGAAGAAGGTCTGACCTTCGACCGCAAGGTGCCGACCCACGACATTTCCCTGGCCCTGTCCTGAACCCCATGAGCCTCTACGACGCCACCCTCCCCTACCCCCGCGATCTGGTCGGCTACGGCCGCGATGTGCCCCACGCCCAGTGGCCGGGCGGCGCCCGCGTGGCCGTGCAGTTTGTGCTGAATTACGAAGAAGGCGGCGAGAACTGCGTGCTGCACGGCGACAAGGCCAGCGAGCAATTCCTCTCCGAAATGTTCAACCCGGCCGCCTTTGAAGCCCGCCACATCAGCATGGAAGGCATTTACGAATATGGCTCCAGGGCAGGAGTCTGGCGCATCCTGCGCGAGTTTGAACAACGCGGACTGCCGCTCACGGTCTTTGGTGTGGCCACCGCGCTGCAAAAACACGACGATGTGACCGCCGCTTTCAAGGAGCTGGGCTACGACATCGCCTGCCACGGCCTCAAGTGGATCCACTACCAGAACATCGACGAAGCCACCGAGCGTGCGCACATGGCCGAGGCGATGGAGATCATCCGCCAGCTCACCGGCGAGCGCCCCTTGGGCTGGTACACCGGCCGCGACAGCCCCAACACCCGCCGCCTGGTGGCCGACTACGGTGGCTTTGAGTACGACAGCGACTACTACGGCGACGACCTGCCCTTCTGGATGAAGGTGCGCAAGACAGACGGCACCGACGCCCACCAACTGATCGTGCCCTACACCCTGGACTGCAACGACATGCGCTTTGCGCTGCCCCAGGGTTATTCGCACGCCGACCCTTTCTTTCAGTACATGAAGGACACCTTCGACGCGCTGTATGCCGAGGGCGACCCCAATGGCCTGAACCGGCCCAAGATGATGAGCATCGGCATGCATTGCCGCCTGCTCGGGCGGCCTGGCCGCATCACCGCGCTGCAGCGCTTTCTGGACCACATCCAGTCGCACGACAAGGTCTGGGTGGCGCGGCGCATCGACATCGCGCGGCATTGGAAAGCCGTGCACCCCATCAAGGATTGAGCATGCCCATCACTTTGGAAAAACTCAACAGCGCCAGCCGCGAAGACGCTGCGCAAATGCTGGACGGTCTCTACGAGCACTCGCCCTGGATCGCCGAGCAGGCGCTCAACGAACGGCCCTTCAAGTCCATTGCTCACCTCAAGCATGTGATGTGCGAGGTGCTGGCCCATGCCGGCCGTGACGCACAACTGGCCCTCATCAGCGCCCACCCGGAGCTCGCCGGCAAGGCCATGGTCAGCAAGACGCTCACGGCCGAATCCACGAACGAGCAAACCAAGGCCGGTCTGACCGACTGCACTCCCGAAGAGTTCGCCAAAATCCAGAAGCTCAACGCCGACTACAACGCCAAGTTCGGCTGGCCCTTCATCCTGGCCGTGCGCGGCCCGCGCGGTGTGGGCCTGAGCAAGGCGCAGATCATGGAAGCTTTCGAGCGTCGCCTGCACGGCCATCCGGACTTTGAACTGGCCGAGTGCCTGCGCAACATCCACCGCATCGTCGAAATCCGCCTGAACGACAAGTTCGGCGTGGAGCCCACGCTGGGCCAGCAGGTCTGGGACTGGCAGGAAAAGCTGGCCCAACATTCTGACCCCGGCTTTGCCGAAAAGGGCCAGCTCACCGTCACCTACCTGACCGACGCGCACCGGGCCTGTGCCCAGCGCATCAGCCACTGGATGAAGGACTGCGGTTTTGACGAGGTCGAGATCGATGCGGTGGGCAATGTGGTGGGCCGTTACCACCCGGCCAAGCCCGGTGCGAAATATTTGTTGACGGGCTCGCACTACGACACCGTGCGCAACGGCGGCAAGTACGACGGTCGCCTGGGCATCTTCGTGCCCATGGCCTGTGTGCAGCAGCTGCACCAGCGAGGCCAGCGCCTGCCCTTTGGCATCGAAGTCGTCGCCTTTGCCGAAGAGGAAGGCCAGCGCTACCGGGCCACCTTCCTCGGCTCGGGCGCGCTGATCGGCCAGTTCAACCCGGACTGGCTGGAACAAAAAGATGCCGATGGCATCACCATGCGCGCCGCCATGCAGCATGCGGGTTTGTGCATCGACGATATCCCCAAGATTCAGCGTGACGCATCCAAATACCTGGGCTTCGTCGAAGTCCACATCGAGCAGGGTCCGGTGCTCAATGAAGTGAACATTCCGCTCGGCGTGGTCACCTCCATCAACGGCAGCGTGCGCTACCTCTGCGAAGTGATCGGCACCGCCAGCCATGCCGGAACTACCCCCATGGACCGCCGGCGCGACGCCGCCTGCGCCGTGGCCGAACTGGCGCTCTACATGGAGCAGCGCGCCGCCCAGGACGGCGACAGCGTGGCGACCATTGGGCAGCTCAACGTGCCCAACGGCTCGATCAACGTGGTGCCCGGCCGCTGCACGTTCAGCCTGGATATGCGCGCTCCGACCGACGCTCAACGCGATGCCGTGGTGGCCGATGTGATGGCGCAGCTCAAGGCCATTTGCGAGCGACGAGGCGTGCGTTACACGGCAGAACTCACCATGAGCGCCGCCGCCGCCCCCAGTGCCCCCGAATGGCAGGCCCGCTGGGAGCGCGCCGTGAGCGCCCTGGGTGTGCCACTGTTCAAACTGCCCAGCGGCGCTGGCCACGATGCGATGAAGCTGCACGAGGTCATGCCGCAGGCCATGCTGTTTGTGCGCGGCGAAAACGCGGGCATCAGCCACAACCCGCTGGAATCGACCACCTGCGACGACATGCAGCTGTGCGTCGACGCCTTCACCCATGTTCTGAATCAACTTGCGACGGAGACCGCATGACCGCCACCCCAGCCCAATACCAACAGCTCGACGCCTGGATCGACGCCCACTTTGACGAGCAGGTCAAGTTCCTGCAGGCGCTGGTGCAGGTGCCCACCGACACGCCGCCCGGCAACAACGCCCCTCACGCCGAGCGCACGGCAGCCCTCCTCAAGGCCTTCGGTTACGAGGCCGAAAAACACGCCGTGCCCGAAGCCGACGTCAAGGCCTACGGCCTGGAGTCCATCACCAACCTGGTCGTTCGTCGCAAGTACGGCGTCGGCAAGACCATTGCCCTGAACGCGCACGGCGATGTGGTGCCCCCGGGCGAGGGCTGGACGCACCCGCCCTATGGCGGCGAAATCCACAACGGCGCCATGTACGGCCGCGCTACCGCGGTGAGCAAGAGCGACTTTTCCACCTTCACCTTTGCCACTCGGGCACTCGAGTCGCTGGGCCTGCCGCTCAAGGGTGGTGTGGAACTGCACTTCACCTACGACGAAGAGTTTGGCGGCGAAATGGGCCCGGGCTGGCTGCTGGCCAAGGGCCTGACGAAACCCGACCTGATGATCGCGGCGGGCTTCAGCTACCAGGTGGTGACTGCCCACAACGGCTGCCTGCAGATGGAAGTGACGGTGCAAGGCGAAATGGCTCATGCGGCGATTCCCGACACCGGCACCGACGCGCTGCAGGGCGCGGTGCACATCCTGAACGCCTTGCATGCCCTGAACGCCGACTATAAGAAGGTCACCTCCAAGGTCGAAGGCATCACCCACCCTTACCTCAACGTGGGCCAGATCAGCGGCGGCACCAACACCAACGTCATGCCAGGCAAGGTCGTCTTCAAGCTCGACCGCCGCATGATCCCGGAAGAGAACCCGGCCGAAGTCGAAGCTTCCATCCGCAAGACCATCGAAGACGCGGCAAAAACCTTCAACCCGCCGCGCGGTGGCAAGCAGCTCAAGGTCGAGATCCGCCGCATGCTGCTGGCCAACGCCATGGTGCCGCTGGCCGGCAACCAGCCGCTGGTCGACGCCATCCAGAAACACGGGGGTGAACTCTTTGGCGAGCCCATCCCCGCCGTGGGCACACCGCTCTACACCGATGTGCGCCTGTATGTGGAGCGCGGCATCCCCGGCGTGATCTACGGTGCCGGCCCGCGCACCGTGCTCGAGAGCCACGCCAAGCGCGCCGACGAACGCGTGCAGCTCGAAGACGTGCGCCGGGCCACCAAGGTCATCGCCCGGACCTTGCTCGACCTGCTGAGCTGATCCGTCTGCATGCCCATCCCGGCTGAACCTGTGCACCGTGCGTGGCCCCGGTCCAGCACGGCTTCGAAGAGGGTTTCCCCTGATTTTTTCAAGGTCTTTTTTGTATACAGTTGAGCACACACGATGGCGCACATATAGCCCTCTGTCGATTGCCTGACCGTTTACAAAGGAGTCCTTTCATGAGTTCAACCGTTCACCCGGTGGATGAGCGCCTGCCCACTGGCAAACTGACCGCTCTGGGACTGCAGCATGTGCTGGTGATGTACGCCGGCGCTGTGGCCGTCCCGCTGATCATCGGCCGAGCCCTCAAACTCAGCCCGGAGCAGGTGACGATGCTGATCCAGGCAGACCTGTTCTGCTGCGGTCTGGTCACCCTGATCCAGGCCTTTGGCGCCAGCCCCTACTTTGGCATCAAGCTGCCGGTCATGATGGGCGTGACGTTTGCGGCGGTAGCACCCATGGTGGCCATGGCCAACGCGACGCCGGGCGTGGAAGGGGCCGGACTGATTTTTGGCGCCATCATCGGCGCTGGGGTCATATCCATGCTGCTCGCCCCTGTGGTCAGCCGCATGCTGCGCTTCTTCCCTCCCGTGGTGACCGGAACCATCATCGCGGTCATCGGCATCAGCCTGATGCGGGTGGGCATCAACTGGATTTTTGGCGTACCCGTCGGTCCAACCGCCCCGCAGATCGTGAACCCCGAACACGCGCAGTGGCTGGCCACCGTCAAGGAACTGGCTGGAGCGGCAGTGCAGCCCGCCGCTGGAGCCAGCGCTGCTGTAGCCACCGTGCCGCCCGTGCCCGCTGGCCTGAGCCTGGTGGGCACGGTGCCCAACCCCAAGTACGCGCAGCTGCCGCACATCGCGATTGCCGCCGTGTCCCTGCTGTCGATCATGCTGATCGCCAAGTACGCCCGCGGCTTCATCGCCAACATTTCAGTGCTGCTGGGCATTGTGGTCGCCGCCGTCATCGCTACGGGCATGGGCTACATGAACTTCGACAAGGTGGCCAAGGCCAACTGGTTTGACCTGGTCTTGCCCTTCGAAATCGCCAAACCGGTGTTCGACCCGATCCTGATCCTGACGATGACCCTGGTGATGATCGTGGTGATGATCGAGTCCACCGGCATGTTCCTGGCGCTGTCGGACCTGACAGGCAAAAAGATCAACCAGAAAGAGCTCTCTGCCGGGCTGCGGGTCGACGGCCTGGGCACGCTGATCGGCGGCATCTTCAACACCTTCCCTTACACCAGCTTCTCGCAGAACGTGGGCCTGGTGGGCGTCACCGGTGTCAAGAGCCGCTTTGTGTGTGTGGCCGCGGGCATCATCCTGCTGCTGCTGGGCCTGCTGCCCAAGATGGCGGCGCTGGTCGAATCGCTGCCCACCTTTGTGCTGGGCGGCGCGGGCCTGGTGATGTTCGGCATGGTGGCCGCCACCGGCATCCGCATCCTGGGCTCGGTGGACTACAAGACCAACCGCAACAACCTGTTCATCGTCGCGGTGTCGATCGGCATCGGCATGATCCCGCTGATCGCCCCGCGCTACCTGCAATGGTTCCCGCACGGCGTGCACCCGCTCATCGAGTCAGGCATCCTGCTCGCCTCTCTGAGCGCAGTGATCCTGAACCTGTTCTTCAATGGCGCCAGCGGTGACAACCGCGATGCCATCGAAGCGGCCAAACAGGCCGAGGCCCACTGACACGTTCTGCGTCTCTCCAATCCTGCAAAAGGCCAATCCAGACGGGTTGGCCTTTTGCTTTTTAGGGGGGTAATCCTCACCCGGCAGGCCCCATCAAATGCGTTACCCTGTGGCGATGTCTTCCCTGGACACCATCTTCAACAGAGACAAGCCATGAGTCAGAAACTTTCCCCCGCAGAAGAAGCCCTGCGCGACGCCGCACGCGACTACCACCGCCTGCCCACGCGCGGCAAGATTTCGGTCAACCCGACCAAGCCCATGTCCAACCAGCGCGACCTCTCACTGGCCTACTCGCCCGGTGTGGCCTACCCCTGCCTGGACATCGCCGCCGACCCCAGCAAGGCCTACGACTACACCAGCCGTGGCAACCTGGTGGCCGTGATCACCAACGGTACCGCCGTGCTGGGCCTGGGCGACATCGGCCCGCTGGCCGGCAAGCCGGTGATGGAGGGCAAAGGCGGCCTGTTCAAGAAATTCGCCGGCATCGACGTGTTCGACATCGAGCTGGCCGAGCGCGACCCCGACAAGCTGGTCGAGATCATTGCCGCGATGGAGCCCACGCTGGGCGGCATCAACCTCGAAGACATCAAGGCGCCCGAGTGCTTCTACATCGAAAAGAAGCTGCGCGAGCGCATGAACATCCCGGTCTTCCACGACGACCAGCACGGCACCGCCATCATCTCTGCCGCCGCCATGCTCAACGGCCTGGAACTGGTGGGCAAGGACATTGCCAAGGTGAAGGTCGCCGTCTCCGGCGCAGGCGCCGCGGCCATTGCCTGCCTGGACGTGTTCGTGGGCCTGGGCGTGAACCCCAAGAACATCTTCGTCTGCGACTCCAAGGGCGTGGTCTACGAAGGCCGCCCCGGCGGCTACGATGAGTCCAAGGCCCGCTACGCGCAAAAGACCGAGGCCCGCACCCTGGCCGACGCTGTCAACGGTGCCGACGTGTTCCTCGGCTGCTCGGCCCCAGGCGTGATGACGGGCGAGATGGTCAAGACCATGGCCGAGCGCCCGATCATCCTGGCACTGGCCAACCCCGAGCCCGAGATCCGCCCAGAAGTGGCCAAGGCCGCCCGGCCCGACTGCATCATCGCCACCGGCCGCTCGGACTACCCCAACCAGGTCAACAACGTCCTGTGCTTCCCCTACATCTTCCGTGGCGCACTCGACTGCGGCGCCACCAAGATCACCGAGGCCATGAAGGTCGCCTGCGTGCGTCAGATCGCTGATCTGGCCAAGGCCGACATCAGCGAGGAAGTGGCCAGCGCCTACGCCGGCCAGGAGCTCACCTTTGGCGCCGACTACCTGATCCCCAAGCCGTTTGATTCGCGCCTGATCCTGCGCATCGCGCCCGCCGTGGCCAAGGCCGCTGCCGAGTCGGGCGTGGCCACGCGGCCGATCACCGACATGGACGCCTACCGCCAGCAGCTGCAGAGCTTTGTGACGCAGACCGGCATCCTGATGCGACCGATCTTCAACGCCGCCAAGGCGGTGCCGCAAGGCCTCAAGCGCGTGGCCTATGCCGACGGTGAAGACGAGCGCGCGCTGCGCGCCGCGCAGATGGCCATCGACGAGAAGATCGCCCAGCCCATCCTGATCGGCCGCCCCGCCGTGATCGCCGCGCGCATCGAAAAGGCGGGGCTGCGCATGCGCCTGGGCAACGACGTCGAGAACGTCAACCCCGAAGAGGACGCGCGTTTCCGCCAGTACTGGGAGCACTACCACCAGCTCATGAAGCGCAACGGCGTGAGCCCGGCCGTGGCCAAAGCCACCGTGCGCCGCTCCAACACCGTGATCGGTGCGCTGATGGTCGCCCTCAAGGACGCAGACGCCCTGATCTGCGGTCTGGCCGGCAGCTACATGACGCACCTGGAGCGCATCGACTCGATCCTGGGCCGCCGTGCCGGTGCGCTCAACTACGCGGCCGTCAATGCGCTCATGACGCCGCGCGGGCCCCTGTTCATCACCGACACCTACGTCCACGAAGACCCGAGTGCCGAACAGCTGGCCGAGATCGCCGCCATGGCCGCGGCTGAAATCCAGCGCTTTGGCATCGTGCCCAAGGTGGCTTTCCTCTCGCATTCGAGCTACGGCTCATCCAAGCGCGCCTCGGCCCGCAAGATGCGGCTGGCCCGCGACCTGTTCGTGGCCCAGCATCCCGACATCGAATGCGACGGCGAACTGCACGGCGACGCCGCCCTGGAGCCCGAGATCCGCGGCGTCTATATGGAAGACAGCACGCTCACTGGTTCGGCCAACCTGCTGGTATGCCCCAACCTGGACGCGGCCAACATCCTCTACAACGTGCTGAAAACCACCACCAGCGGCGGCGTCACCGTCGGCCCCATCCTGATGGGCACGGCCGGTACCGCCCACATCCTGACGCCGGCCGCCACTGTGCGTCGGGTGCTCAACATGACAGCGGTGGCAGCGGCACAGAAGCGCTGAAACGGCCTTCACGCACGCGGTGCATCAACGCACCACATTGGGGCACTCCTTAGGGATGGACCTGACAAAACCCGTCAGGGTCATCCCCGATAATCGGCATCGAACTTGCTTGGCAAGCTTCAACCGTTTCATCGTCCAGGAGTCCCCATGAACAAGCGCTTCTTCATCAAGGCCACAACCATGCTGGCTGCCGCAGCCGCCTTCGGCACGGCCCAGGCCCAGACCACGCCCATCAAGTTCCAGCTCGACTGGCGTTTCGAGGGCCCTGCAGCGCTGTTCCTGCACCCCGTGGCCAAAGGCTATTTCAAGGACGCCAAGCTCGATGTGACGGTGGACGCCGGCAACGGCTCGGGCGGCGCAGTCACCCGGGTGGCCTCGGGCACCTACGACATGGGCTTTGCCGACCTGGCCGCCCTGATGGAATTCCATGCCAACAACCCCGACGCGCCCAACAAGCCGGTGGCCGTCATGGTGGTCTACAACAACACGCCGGCCTCGGTCATGGCGCTCAAGAAAACCGGCATCAAGACGCCCGCCGACCTCACCGGCAAGAAGATGGGCGCCCCGGTGTTCGACGCCGGCCGCCGTGCCTTCCCGATCTTCCAGAAAGCCAACGGCATCGGCAACGTGGCCTGGACCGCCATGGACCCGCCGCTGCGCGAAACCATGCTGGTGCGCGGTGACGTGGACGCCATCACCGGCTTCACCTTCACCTCGCTGCTCAACATCGAAGCGCGCGGCGTCAAGGCCGAAGACGTGACCGTGCTGCCCTACGCCGATAACGGCGTCAAGCTGTATGGCAACGTGATCATCGCCACGCCCAAGATCCTCAAAGAGAACCCCGCCGCCGTCAAAGCCTTCCTGGCCGCCTTCACCAAGGGCGCCAAGGACGTGATCGCCGACCCGGCCAAGGCCATCGAATCCGTCAAGGCCCGCGACGGCATCATCAACACTGCGCTCGAAACGCGCCGCCTGCAACTGGCCATCGACACCGTGATCAACAGCCCGGACGCCCGCGCCGAAGGCTTCGGCCAGCTCAACGGTGGCCGCCTGTCGCTGATGGCCTCGCAGGTGTCCGATGCCTTTGGCACCAAGACCCGTGTCAAGGCCGAAGACGTCTGGAACGGCTCCTTCCTGCCGTCCGCCAAGGAGCTGGACATCCTGCCCAAGGGCAAGAAGTAAGAGCGAGGACCGGCAGCGCGAAGCACTGCCGGTTTTATTTGCGGGGAACTGTATACACCGCAGAACACATTTTTCTACGGATGCACAACATGTCCGAAGCCTTTGTCGATTTCCAGAACGTCTGGCTCGCCTACAACGACGAGTTGCTGGCCCAGAACCACTTTGCGGTGGAAGACATCAACCTGCAGGTGCGCCAGGGCGAGTTCATCGCCATCGTCGGCCCCTCGGGCTGCGGCAAGTCCACCTTCATGAAGCTCACCACCGGCCTGAAGATGCCCAGCAAAGGCAAGATCCTGGTCGACGGCCAGCCGGTCACCGGCCCGCTCAAGATCAGTGGCATGGCCTTTCAGGCGCCCTCGCTGCTGCCCTGGCGCACCACCCTCGACAACGTGCTGCTCCCGCTGGAAATCGTCGAGCCGTTCCGCTCCAGCTTCAAGCAGAAAAAGGAGGAGTACGTGGCCCGCGCGCGCAAGTTGCTGCAGACCGTGGGCCTGGGCGGCTACGAAGACAAGTTCCCCTGGCAGCTGTCGGGGGGCATGCAGCAACGCGCCAGCATCTGCCGTGCGCTGGTCCACGAGCCCAAGATGCTGCTGCTCGACGAACCCTTTGGTGCGCTCGACGCTTTCACCCGAGAAGAGCTCTGGTGCACCCTGCGCGACCTCTGGACCGAGCAGCGCTTCAACGTCATTCTGGTCACCCACGACCTGCGCGAGTCGGTGTTCCTGGCCGACACCGTCTATGTGATGAGCAAGGGCCCGGGTCGTTTCGTGGTCAAGCGCGAAATTGACCTGCCGCGCCCCCGCGATCTGGAAGTGACCTACACGCCCGAGTTCACCAACATCGTGCACGAGCTGCGCGGCCACATCGGGGCCATGCGCAAAAGCGGCGCCGTGATCAACCAATAAGCAGGACCGCCCATGAACAAGAAAACACTGGAACGCTGGTCCCCCTGGATCCTGCTCGTTGTCACCATCGTCATCTGGGAATCCCTGTGCCGAGCCTTCAACGTCTCGGAATTCGTTTTCCCCAGCCCCTCGCGCATCGGGCAGCAGATGATCGAGTTCAAGGAAGTGATCGCCGGCCACGCCTGGCGCACCTTCTGGGTCACGATGGCCGGCTTTGGCATCGCCATCGTGGTGGGCGTGCTGCTGGGCTTTGTGATCGGCAGCTCGCGCCTGGCCTACGCCGCCGTCTACCCGCTGATGACCGCGTTCAACGCCCTGCCCAAGGCTGCCTTCGTGCCCATCCTGGTGGTGTGGTTCGGCATCGGCATCGGTCCGGCCATACTCACCGCTTTCCTGATCAGCTTCTTCCCGATCATGGTCAACATCGCCACCGGCCTGGCCACGCTCGAGCCTGAGCTCGAAGACGTGCTGCGCGTGCTGGGTGCCAAGCGCTGGGACGTGCTGGTCAAGGTCGGCCTGCCGCGCTCCATGCCTTACTTCTACGGCTCGCTCAAGGTCGCCATCACGCTGGCGTTCGTGGGCACCACCGTGTCGGAGATGACCGCCGCCAACGAAGGCATCGGCTACCTGCTGATCTCGGCCGGCTCGGCCATGCAGATGGGCCTGGCCTTTGCAGGCCTGGTCGTGGTGGGCGCCATGGCCATGGTGATGTACGAACTCTTCAGCTACGTGGAAAAGCACACCACCGGCTGGGCACACCGCGGCTCGCAAGGCGAGTAAGACAACACCGAGCCGCTACAATGGCGGCTTCGGAAGTGTGGCAGAGTGGTCGATTGCACCGGTCTTGAAAACCGGCGGCCCGCAAGGGTCCGTGAGTTCGAATCTCACCGCTTCCGCCAAAACGCCCTTTCAGGGCGTTTTTTCATGGCCGTTTGCTTGCTCAACCCCGCCAGGGCGGCAGTTGCCAGTCAAACCACAGTGCCAATGCCCGCAGGCCGGCAGTGACGGCCACGCACAGCAGCATGCAGACCCAGCCCGGGCTGTCCAGCGTCCACAGGCCCACATAACCCCAGGCGCCGGCGAATGCGCACACCGCGTAAGGCCGGTGATCGCTGAACGCAGTGGGAATTTCGTTGCAGACCATGTCGCGCAACACCCCGCCAAAGACGGCGGTGATCACCCCCATCATCACCGCCACGATGCCAGGCAAGCCGAGCAACAGCGACTGGTTGACCCCGGCCGCCGTGAACAGGCCCAGCCCCAGCGCATCGGGCCACTGAATGGCTTTTTCGGTGACGAGGAAATGGCGTGGACGCAAAACAAGCATGGTCAGCAGGCACAGGGCAAAAACACCCCAGAGCACTTCGACGTGCCGTACCCAGAAGAACGGCCGCTGATCGAGCAGGAGGTCCCGCAGCGTTCCGCCACCAAAAGCACACAGAAACCCCACCACACAGACACCCACTGCATCGAGCCTTTTGCGCGCCGCCTCCATGATGCCGGACAGGGCAAACGCGGCCGTGGCGAGCAGTTCGACCACGAGTTGGAGGGTATGACCCCAGTGCTGGATGGTGTTCATGGAATTTCAGGCGATGGCGAGGCCGCAGGGCATGGGCTCGTTTTCATTACCCACATGGATTTTGGAAAGCTCCCCTTTTTACAGGACAGCATACCCATTCGTGGCGCATCTGTTACTCTGAAATGATACGTTCCATAACGAACACAAAATCACAAGAGGTACCTGATGGCGCCCAGAGACAACGCCGTGCTGGCCAGACTGGACGAGGCCAGCCTCGCGCAGTTGGCCCCCTTCATGGAGCTCGTCGCGCTCAGGCGCGGTCAATGGCTCTACGAGGCCGCGGAGCCTGTGCGTTACCTGTACTTCCCGGTGGGTGCCGTGGTGGGCATACGCTGCGAGTTGCCCGACGGTCAGGCCGCCGATGTGCTGCTTCTTGACCGGGAAGGCTGCGGGCCCGTGCAGGTGCTGACGGGGGATGGCTCGGTCACTTCGGCAGTGGTGCGCCATGGCGGGCCTTGTTATCGCCTGCCGGCCTCGGTGTTCAAGTCTGCGATGCGCAGCAACGAATCGCTCTTCACGCAGACGATGTGGGCCTGCAGGATCAGCAACGAGTTGACCAGTCTGGCCAGCGTTTGCCTGCGCAAGCACCCGACAGAGAATCTGGTGGCAGGCTGGCTGCTGGTGGGCATGCACGCCACCCACAGCGCTCAGCTGCGGCTGACCCACAGAGACATTGCACAAAGCCTGGGGGTGCGCCGCGAGGCCGTGACCCTGACACTCAACAAATACGCCGAGCACGGGCTGGTCGAACTGGCCCGCGGCAGGGTGCACCTGATCGACCCCGAAGGCCTGCAGCGCTGGACCTGCTCCTGTTTTGCAACCTGGAACCACTGCCGGCAATCGGCACCACCCGCGGCCTGAACCGCGGCTGCGCCTGTCCAGCCCGCGGCCTTACCCGCAGGCGCCGATGTGGCCGCACTGCGTGCAGTACTCGCAGCCATCCTTCTTGATGACGGCGTGGGCGCCGCATTCGGGGCACTTCTTGCCCGCCATCACGCCCATGCCCATGCCTGTGCCCACGGCAGGGGCTGCGGGCGCAGGGGTCTCGACTTCGGGCAGAGGCAGCGCCAGCTGATCGGCCGTGCCCTGGCGCTTGGCGCGCAGCTCCAGGATGTTCTGCACCGACCAGGCGATGGCCGCGACTTCGGAGTCGTGCCACAGCGGCACGCGGGTACCGTCTTCCCGCACCTTGTGACCGCAGCGGACCGGACCGCGGTCCCAGGCCACCTTGCGCATGTCCGACAGGGCCCGCTCCAGAAAGCCGCCACGCGCCGCCAGTGACAGCAAGCGCATGCTGGCGGTGATCCACTGCTGCGACTCGCCGCTCTGGCCCACCGGCATGAAAAACTCGATGGCGCGGTCCACCGTGCCCTTGCCATCACCTCGCGGCACTGGCAAGAAGGACACGATCAGGTACAGCGATTTGTGGCCTTCATGCGTCCAGTACTCGATCTTCTCGGCAACGGCATCCAGGCCACCGAGCGGGCGGCTTTCGATGACGGTGCGCATCGGATCCACCACAGGTGCAGGCGTGGGCGCCTCGGCAGGTGCCTGCACAGCGGCAGGCTCTGCGGGCTTGACCTCCAGCACCGCCCCCAGAATGCTGTTGGGTCGGTAGGTGGCCAGGCCCTTGAGGCGTGCCACCCAGGCCTGGAGGTACAGCTGCTTGAAGTCCTCATACGGGTAGTCGGCCGCGACGTTGACCGTCTTCGAAATGGACGTGTCAATGTAGGGCTGCACCGCCTGCATCATGGCGATGTGGTCCTCGGCGCTCATCTCCAGCGCACCGACAAAAGCGGGAGGCAGCTTGGCGGTGTCGCCGCCCAGCGCTTTGTAGAGGCGGTAGGCGTGGTCCTGCACCTCGTATTCGCTGCGCGAGCCATCGGCCTCGCGCTTCTTGCGGGTGTAGGTCCACGAAAAAGCCGGTTCAATCCCGTTGGAAGCGTTGTCGGCAAAGGCCAGGCTCACCGTGCCGGTCGGTGCAATCGAGAGCAGGTGGCTGTTGCGCAGGCCGTGCTGCTTGATCTGCTTCTTGATCTCGTCGGGCAGGCGGCTGGCAAAGGTGCCTTCGGCAAGGTAGCTCTTGGCGTCGAACAGCGGGAAGGCACCCTTTTCCACCGCCAGTTCTACCGAGGCCAGATAGGCCGCGTCACGCATGCACTCGGCAATGCGGCGCGCCATCTCGCGGCCTTCGGGGGCGTTGTAGGGCAGGCCCAGCATGACCAGCGTGTCGCCCAGGCCGGTGAAGCCCACACCAATGCGGCGCTTGGCTTGCGCCTCGCGCTGCTGCTGCGGCAGCGGCCAGTGGGTCAGATCGAGCACGTTGTCGAGCGCCCGCACCTGCAGCGCCACACTTTGTGCGAAGGCCTCAAAGTCAAAGCCGGCCTCGCCACCATGGCCAAAGGCATGGCGCACGAACTTCGTCAGGATGATCGGGCCCAGGTCGCAGCACCCATAAGGTGGCAGCGGTTGCTCGCCGCAGTTGTGCACCACCAGGCCGTTGGCGTCGAAGGCGTGCACATCGCTCACCGTCACGTCGTAGACAGGCTCATCGCCGCAGGGCACCAGGGCCGAGACGGTCACGGTGAAACGCTCGCGGTTGAGGTCACGCTTGTAACCGGCCAGCGCCGCCTGCAGGCGCTCTGCCTTGTCGGTGTCGGCAAAGCCGATGCGCTCGGCAAAGGTGCGCAGGTTTTCGCCACTGATCACGAGTTCGTGCTGGGCCTGGGTGTCGTAGGCTTGCTGGTCGCCCTTGCCGTCGGGCAGCAGGCGCAGGCCAGCGGAGCGGCGCTCGGTGTAGAGGGTGCTGACGATGCCCAGACGCTGCAGCATGCGCTGGGCGCTGCGCAGCAGGGCCTCGTCGCTTTGCAACAGACGCACGCTCACGCCTTTGCTCTGGCTGCCTTGCACACTGCCGTCGGCATCAAACAGGCCGCGCAGCAAGCCGGCATAGAAGTCGGACGATTGGCGTTCGATCTCGAGGGTGAGGGTCTTGGTACCGGGCTTGAGGCCCAGGCCAAAGGCCAGGTCGCGCAGCGCGGCACTCGCCATGCGGCGCTCACCACGCCCGGCCACCGGACGCTGGAAGCCGGCAAAGTCCGCACGGTGCGGCAAGGTCGCCGCAGCGGCTTCGGCCGCCGCGATCACGCTATCGGCACCGCTGCGGGCCACCACGGCAGCGCCCTGCCCCACGGCGCGCAGTTCCGGCCCCCAGACGGAGATCACCGCCTTGTCGGCCTTCAATGTGCCGTCACCGATCAGCAGGCCCATCAGATAGCCCTGCGCGTCGGTGCCGGGACCGTCCCAGCCCAAAGCAGCCCGGTGGTCGTTGAGCACGATCTGGTCGCCGGGCTGCAGGCGCTCGGCCGGTGTCCAGTCCAGGGTCTGGGTGTAGCGGGTTTGCTGCGCCACGCGGCGTACGCGGTGGTCCGCCGTGAGGCGCAGGCGCTGACCTTCACGCGTCTGCAACTCGAACACCGGCTTGGTGCCGGTGGCAAAAAAACCGTCACTCTCCACCGGATACGCTTGGCCATTGACCAGCGCATTGAAGGGTTGGCCGATCAGTTCATGCACCTGGCGGGCGCCCGCGTCGGTCATGACCCAGGTGTCGGCCGTCACGCAGGGATTCGTCGCATTGATCGACTCGATGGCGCGCAGGTTGTTGTCAGTCTGGATGCGATCAAGAAACAGGATGCCCGGTTCGGCAAAGTCGTAGGCCGACTTCATGATGGTGTCCCACAGCTCCTGCGCGGGCAGCGTGCGGTAGATCCAATGACCATCTTTGCGCTGCCGGGCACCCTGCTTGATCTGCTCGGCGCCGGGTTCGGCCGGGTGCACCAGTTCCCAGTCGCAACCCTGCTGCACCGCTTCGATGAAGGCGTCGGTCACGCCAACCGAGACGTTGAAGTTGTTCCAGCGCCCGGGCGTGCGCTTGGCGGTGATGAACTCGAGCACGTCCGGATGGTCGATGCGCAGCACACCCATCTGCGCGCCACGGCGGGCACCTGCGCTCTCGACCGTGGCGCAGGACTGGTCGAACACATTGATGTAGCTGCAGGGGCCCGACGCGGTGGACGCCGTGCCCTTGACGCGCGCACCCTTGGGGCGGATGCGCGAAAAGTCGTAGCCCACCCCACCACCCCGGCGCATGGTCTCGGCCGCTTCGCGCAGGGCTTCGTAGATACCGGGGTAGCCATCGTTGTCCACACCCTGAATACAGTCGCCCACCGGCTGCACAAAGCAGTTGATGAGCGTGGCCTGGATGGCGGTGCCCGCCGCGCTCATGATGCGGCCGGCGCCGATGGCACCGGCATCGAGATTGCGGCGAAATTGGACTTCGTATTCGGCGCGCAGCTCGGGCTTTTCCACGCTGGCCAGGGCACGGGCGACGCGGTCGTAGAGTTCTTCAGGGATGGTCTCGCCGTCCTTGAGGTACTTCTCGCGCAGCACATCGGCACTGATCGGCTGGGGGGGCAACTGCAGGGCAGATTGTTTAAGGAGGGTCGGGTCAAGAGGGCGGTTCATGGTCTGCCACGTGAAGTTCAAGTCCCGTATCTGACCGGGAGAGGAAATGAATTCTCACCCAAACAGGCGTTGTCTGCGCGTTGACTGCAGGCGTTCATTGCCTCACGTCAAAAACTTTTTCACACAGCGGTCAACGCATGGCCATCGGCCTCTCATTCAATTTGGCAGCGAAGGGTATTTACAAGCAATTCCTTCAAAAATCCCAAAGAATTCAACAGTTCTATAAAATATGAATCATGCCAAACACACACCACTCCCCTCTGGCCAGTGCTTACTTGCGCTTTTTGCAGCTGGCCCGCGCAGTGGAAACACTGCCGGACGGCACGCTCATGGATGCCAATGAATCGGCTTTGCTGGAGGCCGTGGTCCTGCGTTGGCATGAAGGCCAGCCCATGACCGTTCGTGAAGCGATCAATCTGGCCCAGCTGGGCTCACCCGCCACACTGCACAAAAGGATCACCCGCCTCAGGGCTAAGGATCTGCTGGCCACCTACAGCGAGCCGGGCGATCGCCGCGCCAAGTTCCTGGTACCCACACAACAAGCACTGGATCATTTTCACCAATTGGGTCAAACCATGCAGCTGGCCCAGACCGTTCAGGCCACATGAGCGTATCCCGATCTGCCTGGCTTGAAAGGGCGCTGATGACTCTCGTCAGCGCTCTTTTGTTTGTGGGCTTCTTTCGCCTCAACGATTGGTTGTTTGCCTCACTTGAATTTGTCAAGGGCGTCAACTGGGTGTTCCTGCCTGGCGGCTTTCGTGTCTTGCTGGTGCTGGTCGCCGGGCTGCCCGGTGCCGTGGGCATCGCCCTGGGCACCCTCTGGCTCGACACACATTCCGAGGTCCAGACGCCGCTTTGGCACATGTTTCTGACTTGTCTGGCCTCCGGTTTTGGTCCGTGGCTGGTGAAATGCTGGCTCGAAAAACGCGGGGAGCTCCAGCCGGAGCTGCAGCAGCTCACCAGCGCCAGCCTGCTGCACTTTGTTCTGGTCTATGCGGCTTTCAACGCGATCTCGCACCAGTGCATCAACTGGTTTTTTGAACAAAGCCAAAGCAAGGCCTGGATCAATGTCTGGCCGATGTTCATGGGCGACGCCATCGGTGCACTCATCGTGCTCTACAGCCTCAAGCTGAGCCTGCCCTGGCTCAAGGCCATGGCCAGAACCCGCGCCTGATCAATCCCGGGCGGCTTCCGGCAGGAACAGGGCCTGCAGATCACTCAGAAAATCAAAGCCTTTTTCGGTCGGCCAGACCCGCGTCCAGTCGCGTCCAATCAGGCCTTTGAACTCGGCCTCCTTGAGGCCCTTCTGGATGCTGGTCAACGCCAGCCCCGTGCGCTCCATGTAGTCGGTGAGGGCAAAGCCATCTTTGAGGCGCAAGGCGTTGAGCATGAACTCGAAAGGCAGGTCCTGGCGCGCCACCTCATCGCTTTGCGTGACCGGCTCGCCGGCCATCGCCTGCTTCATGTAGAGCTGAGGCTCCCGAAAACGCACCTGACGCACGATGCGGTGGGCAAAGCTGAGCTTGCTGTGCGCCCCCGCCCCGATGCCCAGGTAGTCCCCAAACTGCCAGTAGTTCAAATTGTGGGCGCAGGCGTGGCCCGGTTTGGCGTAGGCCGAGACCTCATAGCGCCCCAGACCCGCAGCAGCGGTGCGCTCGGTGATGCGGTCCATCATGGCGTAGGCTTCGTCGTCTTCGGGCAGGGCCGGCGGGTGTTTGGCAAACAGGGTGTTGGGCTCGATGGTGAGGTGGTAGATCGACAGGTGCGGCGGCGTAAACGACAGCGCCGTGTCCACATCCTCGCTCAGCTGCGCCAGCGTCTGGCCGGGCAAGGCGTACATCAAATCCAGGTTGAAGGTGTCGAACACCTGCGCGGCCTCATGCAGGGCCGCCAGCGCCTGAGCACGGTCGTGCACCCGGCCCAGCGCCTTCAGGTGCGCATCATTGAAGCTCTGCACCCCGATCGACAGCCGGGTGATGCCGGCCTGCCGGAAAGCCCGAAAGCGGTCTTTTTCAAAGGTGCCCGGATTGGCTTCGAGGGTGATTTCAGAGTCGGCCGAGAGGCGCAGGCGGGCACGCAGGCCACTCACCAGCCGGTCGATGGCCTCAGGCGAAAACAGGCTGGGCGTTCCGCCACCAAAGAAGATGGTGTGGACCGTGCGGCCCCAGATGAGCGGCAGGCTGGCCTCCAGATCGGCGAACAGCGCGTCGATATAGGCGTCCTGCACGCTGCGTGCGTCGCCTGGACCACGCCACTCGTGCGAGTTGAAGTCGCAATACGGGCACTTCTTGATGCACCAGGGCAGGTGCACATACAGCGACAGCGGTGGCAGGCCCGGCAGCTGCAGCAGACCCGGGCGCATCGCATGGACTGGATCGAGCGGGTGGCTCACAGGCTCAGGCTCCCAACCAGCGCTCACGCATCAGCGCCAACATCTGCTGCACCGCGCGGCCGCGGTGGCTGTGGGCGTTCTTCACTTCCACCGGCAGCTCGGCAAAGGTCTTGCCGAACTCGGGGAGGAACATCACCGGGTCAAAACCAAAGCCATTCGTGCCGCGCCGTTCGGTGGCGATCTCACCCGTGACGCGGCCCACCGCAATGAGCGGCTCCGGGTCGTCAGCCGAGCGCAATGCCACCAGTGTGCTGACCATGGCGGCGCGGCGGTTACTGATGCCCTGCATCTGCTCCAGCAAGGCCGTGACGTTGTTGTCGTCGCTTTTGGCGTAGCCAAAGCGCGTGGCGTAGTAGGCGGTGTCCACGCCGGGCTGGCCGCCAAAGGCGTCCACGCACAGGCCTGCATCGTCGGCCAACGCGGGCAGACCCGACAGCCTGGCCGCATGGCGCGCCTTGGCCAGCGCATTCTCGACAAAGGTGCGAAACGGCTCTTCGGCCTCGGGAATGTTCAGATCGGCCTGGCGCACCAGCTCCAGGCCCAGCGGCGCGAGCATGGCCTGCAGCTCGGCCAGCTTGCCCTTGTTGTTCGATGCCAGAACGATCTTCATGGGTGTTACTTACCGGAGAGGGCCTGTTTTTGCAGCTGCACCAGCTCGCCAATGCCCTTTTCGGCCAGCTGCAGCATGCGGTCCATCTCTACGCGGGTGAAGGCCACGCCCTCGGCCGTGCCCTGCACTTCCACAAAGTTCCCGGCACCGGTCATCACCACGTTCATATCGGTGTCGCAGGCCGAGTCTTCGGGGTAGTCGAGGTCCAGCAGGGCCGTGCCGTCCTTGAGGCCCACCGAAATCGCGGCCACATGGTCGAGGATGGGCGAGGCACTGAGCTTGCCGGTGGCGATCAACCAGTTGACCGCGTCCTGCGCCGCGACAAATGCGCCGGTGATGCTGGCGGTGCGGGTGCCGCCATCGGCCTGCAGCACGTCGCAGTCCAGATGAATGGTGCGCTCGCCCAGCTTTTTCAGATCGAACACCGCGCGCATGGAGCGGCCGATCAGGCGCTGGATTTCCTGGGTGCGGCCGCTTTGCTTGCCGCGTGCGGCTTCGCGGTCGCCACGGGTGTGGGTGGCGCGCGGCAGCATGCCGTATTCGGCCGTCACCCAGCCTTCGCCGCTGCCTCTTTTGTGCCCGGGCACTTTTTCTTCGACCGAGGCGGTGCAGAGCACGCGGGTGTTGCCGAACTCGATCAGCACCGAGCCTTCGGCGTGGATGGTGTAGCCGCGGGTGATTCGCACGCTGCGCAGGGCGTCGGCCGCGCGGCCGGTGCGTTGGTAAGTGGTGCTCATGGTGTGTGCTCGGTAGCGCTTGCCAGACTCTGCTGCGAAGGTGCAGCCAGACCGCCAAGGGAGTTTGAGATAATTGGGCGTTTCAGGCCTTCGCGCGCCTGGCTGCCCGCCCCGGATGGCCACTGCACTGCACGCGAGGGCCCCAAGGAAACAAGTCCATGCCAGTTTACAGTATGACCGGGTACGCCAGCGTGCAGCACAGCCTGCCGCCAGCTGACGCCGAGAGCAGCCAGCCTATGGCCCGGCTCGGCCTTGAAATCCGCTCGGTCAACAGCCGCTTCCTCGACCTCTCCTTTCGCCTGCCCGAAGAACTGCGCCAGCTTGAACCCGGTCTGCGCGAGCTGATCACCCAGCAGATCCGCCGCGGCAAGGTCGAAGTGCGCGCCAGCCTGGACGCCGGCGAAGCCACTGGCGCGCAAGCCCCCTCCCCCCAGACGCTGCAGCGCATCGCCGCCCTGCAAGACAAGGTGCAGGACTGGCTGCCCGGCGCCCGCGCCTTGAGCGTGGCCGACGTGCTGCGCCTGGCCTCGGGCAGCAGTACCGCCCCGGCCATCGACGATGCCCAATGGCTGCAGCTCGCCAAAAAAGCCATTGACGCCCTGCGCGCCGCCCGCGAACGCGAAGGCCAGCGCCTGACCGCCATGCTGCAAGGGCACATCGCGCAGCTGCAGCAGCTGGCCGCCCAGGCCGAACCTCTGGTGCCGAAGCTGGTCGAGCAGCAGCGCCAGCGCTTTCTGGAGCGCTGGAAAGACGCCATGGCGCTCGCCGATGGCCAAACGCTGCCCGAAGCCGCTCAGGACCGCGCCCTCAGTGAAGCCACGGCCTTTGCCATCCGCATCGACGTTGCAGAAGAACTCACCCGCCTGCGCTCGCACCTGCAGGAGCTCAGCCACTTGCTGAACAAAGGCGGCGACATCGGCAAGCGCCTGGACTTCCTGATCCAGGAGCTGCACCGGGAGGCCAACACCCTGGGCTCCAAGTCTGCCGTGCTGGAAATGACCCGCATCTCGGTGGACATGAAGGTGCTGATCGAGCAGATGCGCGAGCAGGTGCAGAACATCGAATAACCCGGCCACGAAACACACCATGGACTACCCCGGAAACCTCTTCGTCGTGGCTGCCCCCAGCGGGGCCGGCAAATCCAGCCTGGTCAAGGCGCTCATGGAGCTGGACAGCCAGGTCCAGCCCTCGGTCTCGCACACCACACGTGCGCCCCGCGGGCAGGAAAAGCATGGCCGCGAGTACTTTTTCGTCTCGCCGCAGGAATTCGACACCATGGTGCTGTCCGACGCCTTTGTCGAGTGGGCACATGTGCACGGGCAGCGCTACGGCACCTCCAAGAAAATGATCGAGGACCGCATGGCCCAGGGCGCCGATGTGGTGCTGGAGATCGACTACCAGGGCGCGATCCAGATCAAGCGGATGTACGCCAACGCGGTACTGATCTTCATCCTGCCGCCCAGCTGGGAAGAGCTGCGCTCACGCCTGGAACGCCGTGGCGAGGACGCTGCGGATGTCATCGAACTGCGGCTGAAGAACGCTGCCGAAGAGCTGGCGCAGGCCCGGGAATTCGACTTCGTTATAATCAATGAGATCTTTGAACGGGCCTTGTTCGACCTCAAGGCCATCGTTCACGCCCAGCGGCTGCGCTACATTGCCCAGCGACGTGCCCGGGCAAACACCTTCGAGGCATTGCACATTGCCTGACCACCCAAAGGAAACTCACCATGGCCCGCATCACCGTTGAAGATTGCCTGCAGCAGATCCCCAACCGCTTCCAGCTCGTGCTGGCCGCCACCTACCGCGCCCGCATGCTCAGCCAGGGCCACACCCCCAAGATCGAGAGCAAGAACAAGCCGGGCGTGACCGCCCTGCGCGAAATCGCTGCCGGCAAGGTCGGGCTGGAAATGCTCAAGCGCGTCAACTGAGACACCACGGCGATCCCGGCCCCGCTTCTGAAAAGCCCCTTCGATGGGGCTTTTTTGTGCCTGTACAGAAGCACAGAGCCAAACCGTTAACATTGTTGACATGAGCGCTGTCGTGCCCCCCTCCAGCTTGCCCCCGGTTCGCCCCCAGGCGGCCGGTCCGGCTGCGGTCAGCGCAGCGGCAGCGAGCTTTGCGGCGCTGGTGGACCGGCTGGACTACCTGAACGCACAGGATGTGGACCTGGTGCGTCGCGCCTACCGCTTTGCCGACGAAGCCCACCTGGGCCAGATGCGCCGCAGCGGCGAGCCCTACATCACGCACCCGATCGCGGTGGCGGCGCTGTGCACCGAATGGAAACTCGACGCGCAGGCCTTGGCCGCGGCCCTCATGCACGACAGCATGGAGGACTGCGGCGTCACCAAGGCCGAGCTGGTGGAGAAATTCGGCGCGCCGGTGGCCGAACTGGTGGACGGCCTGACCAAGCTTGACAAGCTCGAATTCAACACCCGCGAGGAAAACCAGGCCGAGTCCTTTCGCAAGATGCTGCTGGCCATGGCGCGCGATGTGCGCGTCATCCTCATCAAGCTGGCCGACCGCACCCACAACATGCGCACCATGGGCGACATGCCGCGCAGCAAATGGGGGCGCATTTCTTCCGAAACGCTTGAAATCTACGCGCCCATCGCCCACCGCCTGGGCCTCAACCAGATCTACCGCGAGCTGCAGGACCTGTCGTTTCGCCACCTGATGCCCTGGCGCTACGCGGTGCTGACCAAGGCGGTGGCGCGCGCACGCAACCGGCGCCGCGACTTGATCCAGAAAGTGCAGGCCGAAGTCGAGGCGGTGTTTGCCCAGGCCGGCATGCAGGTGCGCATCAGCGGCCGCGAGAAAACCCTCTACTCCATCTACAAGAAGATGGAGACCAAGCACCTGAGCTTCGCCCAGGTGACCGACATCTACGGCTTTCGGGTCATCGTGCCCGGTGTGATCGACTGCTACACCGCCCTGGGTCTGTTGCACCAGCTCTACAAGCCGGTGCCCGGCAAGTTCAAGGACCACATCGCGATTGCCAAGGTCAACGGCTACCAGTCGTTGCACACCACGCTGGTCGGCCCGTCGGGTGTCAACGTGGAGTTCCAGTTCCGCACCGAAGCCATGCACCTGGTGGCCGAAGCCGGTGTGGCGGCCCACTGGCTCTACAAGGCCAACGGGGCTGTCAATGCCCAATCCGAGCGGCTGGGCACCCAGTGGCTGCAGTCTCTGCTCGACATCCAGAACGAGACGCGCGATGCCGCCGAATTTTGGGACCACGTCAAGGTCGACCTGTTCCCGGACGCGGTCTACGTGTTCACCCCCAAGAGCCAGATCATGGCGCTGCCGCGCGGCGCCACGGTGGTGGACTTCGCCTACGCCATCCACAGCCGGGTGGGCGACCATGCGGTGGCCGCACGCATCAACGGCCACCAGGTGCCGCTGCGCACCGAGCTGAGTAACGGCGATGTGATCGAAGTCATCACTGCGCCGGTGTCGGCGCCCAACCCGGCCTGGCTGGGCTTTGTGCGCACGGGCCGCGCCCGCTCCAAGATCCGCCACCACCTCAAGACCCTGGCCCAGACCGAATCCACCCAGCTGGGCGAAAAACTGCTGGGCCAGGCACTGCGGGCCGAGGGCATCCAGAAAGTGCCGACCGACGAGCCAGCGCTGCAGCCTCTGTGGGACAAGCTGCTGCGCTTCACCGGCAACCGCAACCGCCAGGACCTGCTGATGGACATCGGCCTGGGCAAGCGCATTGCCAGCATCGTGGCCAAGCGTTTGGTGGTGTTGCTGGCCGAGCAAGGGCAAAAACCCGATGCGCTGCTCATGACGCGTGAGCGCTTCACCGCGCACGAGACCGTCTCGCAAGGTGCCATCACCCTGGACGGCAGCGAGAACGCCTCGGTCGTCTACAGCCGCTGCTGCCGTCCGCTGCCCGGTGACGAGATCGTCGGCTACCTCGGACGCGGCGAGGGCCTGGCGGTGCACCGCGCCGAATGCAGCACTGCCACAAAGCTGCGCCAGAAAGACAGCGAACGCTTCATCAGCGTGGAGTGGTCGGACGAGCCCACACGCTCGTTCGAGACCGGCATCGAGGTCACGGTAGTCAACGGCAAAGGGGTTCTGGCGCGCATCGCGGGCGCCATGGCCGCGGCCGAAGCCGACATCGTGCACGTGGACATGGGTCAGGAAACGGTTCAGGACACAGCCGAACTGCGCTTCATCCTCTCGGTGCGAGACCTCAGCCACCTCGAGGCGGTCCTGCGCCAGCTCAAGCGCACCCCTGCCGTGATCAAGGTCGAGCGCCTGCTGTCCCGCGCCTGAACTCAGGCCGGTGCCGGGTACTGCACGTCCAGCACTTCAATCTCCACCACGCCCGAGGGCGTCACCAGCTTGAGCGTATCGCCCACATGCGACTTGAGCAGGGTACGGGCAATCGGGGAGACCCAGCTGACCTGGCCCTGCAGGCTGTCGGCCTCGTCGATCCCCATGATGGTCACGGTGCGCTCGGTGCCGTCCGCCTCGGCATAGGTCACGGTGGCGCCAAAGAACACCTGGTCTCGGCCATGGTGCACCGAGGGGTCGGCCACTTCGGCGATTTCCAGGCGCTTGGTCAGAAAGCGGATGCGGCGGTCGATCTCGCGAAGGCGTTTCTTGCCATAAAGGTAGTCCCCGTTTTCGGAGCGGTCGCCGTTGCTGGCCGCCCAGTGCACCACTTCGACCACCTTGGGCCGCTCGTTGTCGATCAGGTCCAGCAGTTCGGCGCGCAGGCGCGCATAGCCCGCAGGCGTGATGTAGTTGCGGGTGCCCTGGGGCAAGGCGGGCAGGCCGATGTCCTCGTCATCGTCCTGATCGGTTTCCCGGGTGAATGCTTTGCTCATGGCGTGATGATGCCGCAACACAAAGCCCCCCACAGGGGGACGCCGGCAATAACAGGTACAATATGCGGGTTGCAGATATTTGCTTACCTTCTCTGCAACAAGGTCTGACATGGGCAGCGGTACCCCAAAACCGCACACCTCAGCCACCGCACCGTTTCCGGTTCGCCTTGGTGGTCACACTTTTCCCTTTGGCAAGCTACACACCGGTTGGTGATTTCACCGCACCGCGTAAGCACTGCAGTTTCAGCCTGGTTCTGGCTGCAGGCATTCGGGCCTCCCCGGTCCAGTCAAGGTTCATTCGCATGTTCAAAAAACAAGCCGCCCCATTCAGTGCTGGCAAGTTCCTCATCACCCCCCTGTCGCGACTGGTCAAAGGCGGCGCTTTCACGGCCTCGCTGTCCATCCGCCGCGGGCAGGGTCGCCAGACGCACGATCGCGTCTACACCTTCAAGCCGGAATTCGCCACCCGCGACAGCGCACTGATGTATGCCGCCGCGCAAGGTCGCGACTGGCTCGTCAACCCCACGGCATTCGCCTGAATGCCATTCATTCAAGACAAGGAGTCTCCATGGCCAAGGAAGAACTGATCGAAATGCAAGGCAAGGTCGACGAAGTGTTGCCCGACATGCGTTTTCGGGTCACCCTCGACAACGGGCACCAGCTCGTGGCCTACACCGGCGGCAAGATGCGCAAGCACAGCATCCGCATCCTGGCCGGTGACAAGGTCACACTGGAGATGTCGCCCTACGACCTCTCCAAGGGCCGCATCACGTTCCGTCACATCGAAAACCGCACGCCCCGCGTCGGTGGTGCGCCGGCACGGCGCCCGCACCGCTGAAGCGGTTTTCCATACCCCATTTGCAACCTGCACCAACCCGCTGTGGGCCAGGTGCTTTTTACGAAAGGCTCACCATGAGCAACAAACTGTACGTCGGCAACCTCTCCTATTCGGTTCGCGACGACGATCTCCAGCAGGAATTTGCCGCTTTTGGCAGCGTCCAGTCGGCCAAGGTCATGATGGAGCGCGACACCGGTCGTTCCAAAGGCTTCGGCTTCGTCGAAATGTCCTCTCCTGCAGAAGCCCAGGCCGCCATCGATGGCCTGCATGGCAAGAACTTCGGTGGCCGTGACCTGACCGTCAACATCGCCCGCCCCATGGAAGCACGCCCGCCCCGCAGCAATGGCGGTGGCTTTGGTGGCGGTGGCTACGGCGCCGGTCGCCGCAGCTACTGATCGTCCAATGGGCCGCAAGTGGCGCAATCAGCGACCAGCGGCCTTGTCTTCGGGCGCAGCGTGCGCCTGGCGTTGACGCCAGGCCTGCACCAGCAGTGGCACGTCGTTCGCATGGCGCACGACGTGGACACCCTCGGGCATGGCGCGGCGGTGCAAAGCCGCCGCAGCGCCACCCACCCAGATTTCGACACCTGCAGGCAGCTGGCCGACCAGTTGCTGCAGGTTGTCCAGCACATCCCGGCGGCTCGCATGGGCACTGAAACTCAGGGCCACCACGTCGATCCGCAATTGGCGGGCCGCCTGCACGATGTCGGCCACCGGCGTCGACACCCCCAGCACAAAACGTGCACAGGACTCCAGCGCGAAATAACACTCGGCCATCAGCAGACCCAGCCCGTGCTGCTCTGTTGCGGTTGTGGTGAGCAGCACCCTGGGCGGCTGTTGCAGCGTCTGGCCACTGGCGTCCACCGATGCAATGGCCTCGCGCAGCACAGCCTGCAGGGTTTCGGTGAACAGGTGCTCCTGGTAAATCGACAACTCGCCCCGCAGCCAGGCTTCACCCACGTGCACACACAAGGGCGCCACCAGCTCCTGCACGGTCGGCCCCAGGCCTCGGCGCAGGATCTGCTGCTGCAGGGCTTGCTTGATCAGGTCGGTGCGGTCACCGGCCAGCCAATCCAGCCAAGGCAGCGACGGGTCCTGCAGCAATTCGGCCTGCGCCGGATCTTCACAGGCCTGCGCCGCGCGCGACGCCTGCCAACTGGTGAGCAAGGCGTCGAGCTGCGCCTCGGTCAGCGGCACCACCTTGCCCGGACGGTGACCGGCATCGAGCAGCCGCTTGATCAGACGCAGCCGCTGCACCTGCTCTTGCGGGTAGCTGCGCTCGCCCAGCCGATCGCGCTCGGGTACAGGGAAACCATATCGGCGTTCCCACACCCTCAGGGTATCCTTGCCCAGACCGGTGTCACGTTCGACTTCGGCAATCGACCAGCTCACCGCCGCCTGGGCGGAACGGGCATCATCAAGAGGGCCAGCAGTTTCCATGCCTCCATTATCCTGGACAAACGCCCTCCCCGGACTCAGGGCATCCCCGCTCACACAGGGAAATCGCCTTGACATAGAATATTTTTGTCCAAGACAAACATCCACCAAGGACCTCGCATGAAAGTCGCCATCGTCGGATCGGGCATTTCCGGACTGGCCGCCGCCCACAGGCTGCGCGAGCACACCCACGTCACGCTCTTCGAGGCGGGCGACTATTTTGGTGGCCACACCCACACGGTCGACATCACCCTGCCCACCCCCCAAGGCCAGACCACCTGGGGCGTGGACACCGGCTTTCTGGTCTACAACGAACGCACCTACCCGAACCTGATCGCCCTGTTCGCCGAACTGGGCGTGGTCACGGCCCCGACCGACATGTCGTTTTCGGTGCAGGTCCCGTCGGGCAAGGATGGCCGTGCCATCGAATGGAGCGGCAGCAATCTGGCCACCGTGTTCGCCCAGAAGCGCAACTTCATAAGCCCGCGTTTTTGGGGCATGCTCAGCGACCTGCTGCGCTTCAACCGCCTGTGCACGCAGCTGGCGTTGAACCAGCAGGACGCACGCATGAACCAGCCCCTGCAGGCGTTTCTTGAAGAGCACCGCTTTGGGCAGGCGTTCCGCGACTGGTATTTCCTGCCCATGCTGGGCTGCATCTGGAGCTGCCCGACCGACCAGATGCTGCAGTTCCCGGTGGCCACCATGATCCGTTTTTGCCACAACCACGGCCTGCTGCAGGTCAGCGACCGACCGCAGTGGCACACGGTGGTGGGCGGCGCACGTCACTACGTCGAGAAAATCGTGGCGGGCCTGAGCGACGCCCGCCTGAACACCCCCGTGCGCCGCATCGAGCGCGATGGCGCCGGCGTCATGGTGCACACCGATGGCGGCAGCGAACGCTTTGACCATGTGGTGCTGGCCGCGCATTCCGACCAGGCTCTGGGCCTGCTGGGCCAGCCCACAAGCACCGAACGCGAAGTGCTGGGTGCCATCCGCTACCAGCCCAACCGTGCCGTGCTGCACACCGACACCTCGGTGCTGCCCCAGCGCACGGCCGCCTGGGCCGCCTGGAACTACGAACGCGCGGCCGATGCGCAGCAGGAATCGACCCGCGTGTGCCTGCATTACCTGCTCAACAAGCTTCAGCCGCTGCCCTTCGAGCAGCCGGTGGTCGAATCGCTCAACCCGGTGCGCCCGATTGCCGCGCACAAGGTGCTGGCCGAGTTTGACTACAGCCACCCGGTATTTGACCTGGCCGCCATCGAGGCCCAAAAGCGCGTGCCCGAGCTGCAAGGTGTGCAGCACACCTGGTATTGCGGCGCCTGGACCGGCTACGGCTTTCACGAAGACGGGCTCAAATCCGGTCTGTCGGTGGCCGAGGCTCTGCTCGCGTACACGGCCAGCGCACGCAAGGCGGTGGCATGAACACAGGGCCTGTCGCACAAATCGGTTTCGGCCAGGTGCGCCACACCCGGCTGCGCCCGCAGCGGCATGCCTTTGCTTACGACACTTTCTTTCTGATGCTGCCCATGCGGCGGCTCAATGACCCTGCCGCCATGGGTGCCCTGGCCGTGAACCGGTCTGCCGCGATCAGCTTCCACGACCGTGACCACGGCGACGGGCGCGGCCCCGCGCAGGGGGGCGCCCTGGCCTGGCTGGAGGGCCTGCTGCAGCGCGAAGGCATCGCCGATGCCGATGGCGAGATCTGGCTGCACACCTACCCGCGCATGTTCGGCTACACCTTCAAGCCGGTGAGCTTCTGGTACTGCCACCGGCAGGACGGCGCTCTGCGCGCCATCGTGGTGGAAGTCAACAACACCTTTGGCGAACGCCACTGCTACCTGCTCGACGCGCCGCGCTACGGGGCTGAGTTGCAGGCCGACAAATGCTTTCATGTCTCGCCCTTCTGCCGTGTGGAGGGGCGCTACCGTTTTCGCTTCATGCGCACCTCGCCAGGCGAGCAGCAGCGCACCGTCGTGCGCGTGGACCATGACGACGCGCAAGGCCCCCTGCTCAACACCAGCGTCAGTGGCACCCTGCAACCCGCCAGCCCGGCAGCGCTGCGGCGTGCCCTGTGGCGCTACCCGGCCATGACCGCCATGGTCATGGCCCGCATCCATTGGCAAGCCCTGCAGATCTGGCTCAAGCGCGTGGGCTTTCACCGCAAACCGCCGGCCCCCGAACAATTCGTGACCCGTTGACCCATGAACACACTGACCGCCCCCTCCCCAGTGCAACTGCCCGCGCGTGCGCCAGCGGCCGCGCGCACCGTGTTCAGGCTGCTGCAACAGCTGCGCCACGGCTCGCTCACCATCGAGCTGCCCGACGGCAGCGTGCAGACCGTCGGCGATGGCCAGGGCCCGCACATCAGCATCCACATGCGCAACTGGAACGCCTTTGGTGCAGCGCTCAAGTCGGGTGACATCGGCTTTGCCGAAAGCTACATCGCCGGCGACTGGACCACGCCCGATCTGGCCGGTCTGCTCGCGCTGCTGCTGGCCAACCGCAAGGCGCTCGACGACGTGATCCACGGCTCCTGGGCCGGCCGCCTGCTCTACCGCCTGCGCCACCTGCTCAACCGCAACACCAAGAGCAACAGCCGTAAGAACATCCACGCCCACTACGACCTCGGCAATGCCTTCTATAGCCTGTGGCTCGACGGCACGATGAACTATTCGTCGGCCCTGTTCGAGGATGGTCTGGACCAGGACATGCAGCAGGCCCAGCACGCCAAGGTGCGCCGCGCATTGCGCATGGCCGGCGTTCAGAGCGGCGACCGGGTGCTCGAAATCGGCTGCGGCTGGGGTGCGCTGGCCGAAAAGGCCACGGTCGAGTTCGGTGCGCAAGTCACCGGCGTCACCCTCTCGACCGAGCAGCTGGCGTGGGCGCAAAAGCGCCTCGCTGCGTTGGGCGTGGACACCCAGGCCGATCTGCGCCTGCAGGATTACCGCGACATCCACGACGGCCCCTACGACGCGGTCTGCTCGATCGAGATGCTCGAAGCCGTAGGCCGCGAATACTGGCCGACCTACTTCCAGAGTGTGGCGCGCCTGCTCAAGCCTGGCGGCCGCGCCTGTATCCAGACCATCGTGATCCAGGACGCGCTGTTCGAGCGCTACATCCGTTCGACCGATTTCATCCAGCAGTACATCTTTCCGGGCGGCTGCCTGCCCTGCCCTGCGGAGGTACGGCGCCAGGCACAGGCGGCCGGCCTGCAGGTGGTGGACGAACTGGCCTTTGGCCGCGACTACGCCGAAACCTGCCGCCGCTGGCGCGCCGACTTCCTGGCCCAGCGCGAGAAAGTGCTCGCACTCGGCTTTGACGAACGCTTCATCCGCATCTGGGAGTTCTATCTGGCGTATTGCGAGGCCGGCTTCGATGCCGGAGACATCGATGTGGTGCAGTACACGCTCTCGCGCTGAGCGTCTGGCGCTGGCGGCGCTGCTCGCGGCGTGTCTGGTCTGCCCTGCGCAGGCCAACACAGGGGCAGGTGCCAGCGCATCGGCTGCTGCACCGGTCCTGCCCGGGACGGGGGGGCACCCCCAACTGGCGGGCAGTCGCCTGCAGGGCGAGGCCACCTTACGTTTTTTCGGCATGCGCGTTTACAGCGCACGCCTGTGGACCTTGCCCGACTTTCGCAGCGACAGGCTGGGCGAACAGCCGCTGGTGCTGGAGCTGGACTACCTGCGCGACCTCAAGGGCGGCGCAATTGCCGAGCGTTCCTTGCAGGAAATGCGGCGTGTGGGCAGCTTCAATGAGGGGCAGGGCCAGCGTTGGCTCGAACAGATGCAACGCATCTTTCCCGACGTCAAGGCCGGTGACCGGTTGACTGGCCAACTGCTGCCCGGCCAAGGCGTCGCCTTCTGGCACAACGGCCGCCCGACGGGCCGGGTGCCCGAGGCCGAATTCGCGGCACTGTTCTTTGGCATATGGCTCTCGCCGGCCTCCTCCGAGCCCGACATGCGGCTGGCCCTGCTCGGCCAAGGCGCAGGCGGCAAACGCTGATGGCATCCGGCCCCAGCTCCGGCCCCCTGGGCGCGGGCCGCAGCGGCGGTCTGCGCTATGGGCTGCTGGGCCTGCCGCTGGCCTTTGTGGCCCTGCCGCTGTATGTGCACCTGCCCAATGTCTATGCCAGCCGCTACGGCGTGTCGCTGGCCACACTGGGTGCGGTGCTGCTGCTGGCCCGTCTGTTCGATGCGCTGACCGATCCCTGGCTCGGGCGGCTGGGTGACCGGCTGTATGCGCGCTCGCCCAGGCATGTGCTGGTCGCAGGCGCCATCGCGGCCGCACTTCTCGTGCTCGGCATGGCCATGCTGTTTTTTCCGCCCTGGCCACATCCGGGCGACCCGCTGGCACTGCTGGCCATGCTGATGCTCACCTGTCTGGCCTTCAGCCTGCTGGCCATCACGCACCAGTCCTGGGGCGCACGGCTGGGCGGTGACGAGGTGCAGCGCACCCGCATCGTCGCCTGGCGCGAAGGCGCCGGACTGGTAGGTGTGGTGCTGGCCTCGGTGCTGCCCAGCGTCCTGGGCTGGAGCGAATGGATAGCGGTGTTTGCGCTCACGCTGATCGCGGGTCTTTGGGCTTGGAGCCTCAGCCCAAGGCCGCCCGCCCCGGCTGGCGTGCCCGCCAGTCGCTTGCGCGAAGACCTGTTGCACCCCTGGCGTCATGCGGCCTTCAGGCGGCTGATGGCCGTGTTCGTGGTCAGCGGCATGGCCAGCGCCGTGCCGGCCACGCTGGTGCTGTTCTTCATCCAGGATCGGCTGAATGCCCCGGCGCAAGAGCCGCTGTTTCTGGCCACTTACTTCGTGGCCGCCGCGCTGTCGATGCCGATGTGGATGCGCGCCGTGGCCCGATGGGGCCTGGCGCGCAGCTGGCTGGCGGGCATGCTGCTGTCGGTGGCCGTGTTCCTGTGGGCGGCCACCTTGTCGAGCGGCAATGTGATCGGCTTCTGGTGGGTCTGCGCGCTGTCGGGCCTGGCCCTGGGCACCGATCTGGCCCTGCCCGGTGCGATGCTGGCAGGCCTGATCGCCGAACGCGGCGACCGCGGCCTGCGTGAGGGCGCGTACTTTGGCTGGTGGAACCTGGCTGGCAAACTCAACCTCGCACTGGCCGCAGGTCTGGCGCTGCCGCTGCTGGAGCTGCTGGGTTACCGGCCTGGCGCCACGGCACCGGATGCCCTGCAGGCGCTCACGCTGGCCTATGCGGTGCTGCCGTGCGCGCTCAAGCTGCTGGCCGCAGCAACGCTATACCTGGCATTCGTTCGCGTCAAAACCTCATTTCCTTCAACCCCTGTGGAGGCTCCATGACCATCTTGCAACACCCTCGCCGCTGGCTGCTCGCCCTCATCGCCTCCACGGCGCTGCTGGGCGGCTGCGCCAGCCAGAACATCGAGCAGTACGCCGCCGAGCGCCCGCAGCTGGATCTGGCGCAGTACTTCAACGGCCGCATCACCGCGCACGGCATCTTCCAGGACCGCAGCGGCCAGGTGGTGCGCCGCTTCACCGTCGACATGGAAGGCCGCTGGGAAGGCAACCAGGGCGTGCTCGATGAACACTTCACCTACTCGGATGGCAAGAAGGACCGCCGCGTCTGGCGCCTGACGAAACACGCCGATGGCCGTTACACCGGCACCGCCGACGATGTGGTCGGCACCGCCAGCGGCCGCGCCGTGGGCAATGCCTTCCAGTGGGCCTACACGCTCAATCTGCCGGTGGACGGCAAGGTCTATGAGGTGCAGTTCGACGACTGGATGTACCTGGTGGACGAGCGCGTGATGCTCAACCGCGCCACCATGAGCAAGTTCGGCATCCGTCTGGGCGAGGTCACGCTGTCCTTTCAGAAACAGATGCCATGAGCCTGAACCCACCGATCCGGGACTGGCGCGGAGAGCGCGTGTGGCTGGTGGGCGCGTCCACCGGCATTGGCCGCGCCCTGGCCGCGCAGCTGCACGCGCTGGGGGCCGTGGTCATCGTCTCGGCCCGCAAGATGGACGCGCTGCTGGAATTTGTGGACCGGCACCCGGGCAGCATCGCCCTGCCGCTGGACGTGACCGACGCTGCGGCCGTGCAGGCGGCAGCGCATGCGGCGCAGGCCGGCGGCCCGCTCGACCTTGTCTGCTACTGCGCAGGCCACTACCACGCCATGCGCGCCACCGCCATCGACCTGCCCGACCTGCTGCGCCACCACGAGGTCAACACCGTGGGGGCGCTGCAGGTGCTCGCTGCCGTGGCGCCGGCCATGGTGTCGCGCGGAAGGGGGCACCTGAGCTTCATCAGCAGCGTGGCGGGTTTCCGGGGCCTGCCGCAGAGCCTGGCCTACGGCCCCACCAAGGCCGCACTCATCAACCTGGCCGAAACCCTGTACCTGGACCTGCAGCCGCTCGGGCTGGGGGTGAGCGTGATCAACCCTGGCTTCGTGGAGACGCCGCTCACCGCGCAAAACGAGTTCCACATGCCGGCGCTGATCTCGCCCGAGCAGGCCGCGCAGGCCATCTTGCAGGGTTGGGCGCGTGGCGAATTCGAGATCCACTTTCCCAAGCGCTTCACCCGCCTGATGAAGCTGCTGCGCTTGCTGCCCTACCGCCTGTACTTTGCTGCTGTGCGCCGTATCACCGGACTTTGATGCCATGAACCCCATCCCCATGACCGATGCCGTCGAACGGCTGGTGCAATTCTTCGAGCAGCTCCAGCCGCAGGACCTGAGCCGCCTGACCGAGCTGTACGCCGCAGAGGCCCGCTTCAAGGACCCGTTCAATGAGGTGCAAGGTCTGGCGGCGATCGAAGGCATCTTTGCTCACATGTTCGAGGCGCTGGACTCGCCCCACTTCATCGTGACCGAGCGCATCGTGCAGGGCCCGCAGTGCTTTCTGGCCTGGGATTTCCGTTTCCGTTTCAAGCGCTTTGACACGCACAGCTGGCAAACCGTGCGCGGCGGCACGCATGTGCGCTTCAACGAGCAAGGCCTGGTCACGCTGCACCGCGACTACTGGGATGCCGCAGAAGAGTTGTACGAAAAGCTGCCCGTCGTGGGCGGCCTGATACGCTGGCTCAAGCGCCGCGCCAACAGCTGACCCTCACACCCATGGCTTACCGCGTCGTCTGGTTCAAGCGCGACCTGCGGGTGCAGGACCACTGGCCGCTGCTCGAAGCGGCGCGCCGTGGGCCGGTGCTGTGCCTGTACGTGATCGAACCCGGGCTGTGGGCGCAGCCCGATGCCGCTGCGCAGCATTACGGCTTTGTGCGCGAGTCGCTGCAGACACTTGACGCGCAGCTGCGCGGCCTGGGCAGCCGGCTGCATCTGGCCGTGGGCGAGGTGGTCGATGTGCTGGCCGCGCTGCATGCCACCGCCCCTTTCGAGGCGGTGCACGCACACGAAGAGACCGGCAACGCCTGGACCTTCGCGCGCGACCTGGCGGTGGGCCGCTGGTGCCGAGCACACGGCGTGGGCTGGCAGGAGTGGCCGCAGTTCGGGGTGGTGCGCCGCCTGCGCGACCGCCGCGAATGGCAGCCGCGCTGGGAAAAGCACATGGCCGCAGCACAGGCCACGGCACCGGCCGCGCTGCGCACACCCGAACTGCACCACGCGCCCGTGTGGCCTTGGGGCAGCCGCCCCTTGCCCACAGCGGCCGAGCTCGGTCTGGACGCCTTTGAGCCACCCCAACGCCAGCGAGGGGGAAGGCGGCAGGCCGAAGCGGTGCTGCACGACTTTCTGCACGAGCGCAGCAGCCGCTACCGCGGCGGCATTTCGTCCCCGCTGTCGGCACCCGACGCCTGCTCGCGCCTCTCGCCCTACCTGGCCCACGGCGTCCTGAGCATGAGAGAAGTGGTGCAGGCCACCCGGGCCGAACTCAACGCCCTGCCTCCACAAGCCAAACGCCAGCGCCTGGGCCTGCAGGGCTTTGTGAGCCGGCTGTACTGGCACTGCCACTTCATCCAGAAGCTGGAAAGCGAGCCTGAACTGGAGTGGCGCAACCTGCACCGAGGCTACGACGGACTGCGCGAGCCCGATTGGAACCCGGCCCACTTCGAGGCCCTGCAAGAAGGCCGCACCGGCTGGCCGATGGTCGACGCCTGCGTGGCCATGCTGCGCGAGACGGGTTGGCTCAACTTCCGCATGCGGGCCATGCTGGTGTCGGTCGCGGCCTACCCGCTGTGGCTGCACTGGCAGCCGGTCGGGCACTGGCTGGCGCGGCAGTTTCTGGACTACGAGCCGGGCATCCACTGGCCGCAGATGCAGATGCAGTCGGGCACCACCGGCATCAACACCACGCGGGTCTACAACCCGGTCAAGCAGGCGCTCGACCACGACCCGCAAGGTGCGTTTGTGCGCCAATGGCTGCCCGCACTGCGCCGCGTGCCCGACAGCTGGCTGTTCGAGCCCTGGCGCATGAGCGCCGACGTACAGGAGCGCTGCGGCGTGCGCGTCGGGCAGGACATTGCTGTGCCCCCCGTGGAATTGGCCCATGCACTGCGCGAATCCAAAACCCGCATGCACGCCTTGCGCCGGCAGCCGGCGGTGCGCGCGGCCAAGGCTGCCGTGGTCGAACGCCACGGTTCGCGCCGGGGCATGCCCGGCGCCAGCCGCGATGCGCGGGGTGAAGAGCGGCCAGCACCACGGCGCCCGAGCGCCGCGCCCCCGAACCAGATGAGCCTGGACTTTTGAGATGAAGATGCGCAAGAAATCCGACCTGCCGCAAAAGGTCTGCGCCAGCTGCGGCCTGCCCTTTGTCTGGCGGCGCAAATGGGCACGCGACTGGGAGCAGGTCAAGTACTGCTCCGACCGCTGCCGCCAGACTGGCACACGCAAGGACGGCAAACCTTGAGCGGCGAACAAGGAATCACCCTGCGCCTGATCCTGGGCGACCAGCTGAGCCCCTTGCACAGCTGGTTTGCGCAGGTGCGTGCCGATGTGGTCTATGTGCTGATGGAAGTGCGCAGCGAGACTGACTACGTGCGCCACCATGCGCAGAAGGTGCTGGGCATTTTTGCGGCCATGCGCGATCTGGCCGCCCAGCTCAAGAACGCGGGCCACCGGGTGCGCCATGTGGCCATCGACCACCCCAGCAACCGCCAGAGCCTGACGGCCAATCTGGATGCGCTGATCCAGCATTACGGCGCTGCTGGCGTGGAATACCAGGCGCCCGATGAATGGCGGCTGGACGAGCAGTTGCGTCTGTGGGGCACGTCTTGCGCCGTGCCGGTGCGCATGGTGGACAGCGAACACTTCTTCACCGCACGCGACGAAGCGGCCCGGCAGTTTGCCGGCAAGAAGCAATGGCTGATGGAGAGTTTTTACCGTCAGCAACGCAAAAAGCACCGCGTGCTGATGACGCCCGAAGGCCAGCCTGAAGGCGGCCAATGGAACTTTGACGCCGACAACCGCAAGCCCTGGCCCGGCATACCCTCGGTGCCCGAAGACAGCCGCCCCTGCCACGACCACAGTGCGCTGTGGCAAAGCATCCAGGCCGCAGGCGTGCAGACCCAGGGGCAGCCCCAAGCCGATGCATTCCGCTGGCCGCTCAATCGCCTCGAAGCGCTGCAGCAGCTCGAGCATTTCATCGCCCACGCCCTGCCCCACTTCGGTGACTACCAGGACGCGATCTCGCAGCACAGCTGGCACCTGTTTCACTCGCTGTTGTCGTTTGCGCTCAACACCAAAATGCTGCGCCCGCGCGAGGTGGTCGAGCGTGCCGAACAGGCGTGGCGCGATGGCCAGGCCCCGCTGCATGCGGCCGAAGGCTTCATCCGCCAGATTCTGGGCTGGCGCGAATACGTGCGCGGCGTGTACTGGGCGCGCATGCCCGGCTACACCAACAGCAATCATCTGGGCCACACACGGCCCCTGCCCGACTGGTTCTGGACCGGGCAGACCCGCATGGCCTGCCTGGCCAGTGCCATCGGCCAGTCGCTCGAACACGCTTATGCGCACCACATCCAACGGCTCATGGTGATCGGCAACTTTTCGCTGCTGGCCGGGCTGGACCCTGCCGAGCTGCACCTCTGGTACCTCGGCATCTACATCGACGCTTTTGAATGGGTCGAAGCCCCCAACACCCTGGGCATGAGCCAGTGGGCTGACGGCGGGCAACTGGCGACCAAACCGTATGTGAGCAGCGCGGCGTATCTGCAGCGCATGGGCGACCACTGCACAGGCTGTGCCTACGACCCCAAGGTCAAAACCGGGGTGCAAGCCTGCCCCTTCAATGCACTGTACTGGGACTTTTTTGACCGCCACCGCGGCCACCTGCAAGGCAACCCGCGCCTGGGTGTGGTCTACCACCAACTGGGCAAGATGAACCCCGACACCCTGAACGCCTTGCGGCAGCAGGCCGCCCGCATCGGTGAAACGCTGGAACAGCTCTGAGACACCGGGAGTGAGCCCAGAAAGACAAAAGCCGCTCGGTGAGCGGCTTTTGAAATAAATGGCGCGGCTGGCAGGATTCGAACCCACGACCCCTTGGTTCGTAGCCAAGTACTCTATCCAACTGAGCTACAGCCGCGCAAGACCGCTAGTATAGCACAGGTTTTCGGGGCTTCCCCCATCCGTGCATCCACAAAGTGCTGGTAGGCCGTGAGGGACTTGAACCCCCGACCAAGGGATTATGAGTCCCCTGCTCTAACCAACTGAGCTAACGGCCCACACACCCAAGCGGTGAAGCATGGATTGTAGTGGCCTGGCTTGCCCGCTCATTTGTTCTGGCTGAGGGCATTGCCAACCAGACGTGCGGTGATGTCCACGATCTGGATCATGCGGTCATAGGGCATGCGGGTCGGGCCGATCACGCCCAGCGTGCCCACCACCTGGCCATCGACCTCGTAGGGGGCGCTCACCACCGAGAGTTCTTCCATCGGCACGATCTGGCTTTCGCCGCCGATGAAGATGCGCACGCCCTCGGCCTGGCTGGAGACGTCCAGCAGGCGCATGAGCTGGGTCTTTTGCTCAAACAGTTCAAAGGCGCGGCGCAGATGGCCCATGTCGTGCGAAAAATCCGACACCGACAGCAGGTTGCGCTCGCCAGAAATCACCACGTTGTCCGCGTCCTGCGCCAGAGCTTCGGAGCTGACCTGCACCGCAGCCTGCATGAGCGCAGCGATCTCGCCTTGCAGCTTGACCAGCTCCTGCTGCACCCGGGCGCGCACCTGCTCGATCGCCATGCCGGCAAAGTTGGCGTTGAGGTAATTGGCGGCCTCGATCAGCTGGCTTTGCGAGTAATCGGCTTCGGTGAACAGAACCCGGTTTTGCACATCGCCTTCGGGCGAAACCAGGATCACCAGCAAGCGGCGCTCGGACAGGCGCAGGAATTCGATGTGCCGAAAGACCGAGGAACGCTTGGGCGCCATGACCACGCCGACAAACTGCGAGAGGCTGGAGAGCAGGTTGGCAGCGTTGGCAATCACCTTTTGCGGCTGGTCGGGCGCCAGGCTGGGCGCCTGCAGCTGCTCGCGCTGCACGGTGAGCATGGTGTCGACAAACAGCCGGTAGCCGCGGGCGGTGGGGATGCGCCCGGCCGAGGTGTGCGGGCTGGCGATCAGGCCCAGCTCTTCCAGGTCGGCCATCACGTTGCGGATGGTGGCCGGAGACAGCTCCAGCCCCGAGGCTTTGGAAAGGGTGCGCGAGCCCACGGGCTGGCCGTCGGCGATGTAGCGCTCTACCAGCGCTTTGAGCAACAACTTGGCACGGTCGTCGAGCATGGGCCCATTTTAATGATGTAATTTGCGCATGAAATCGCAATTCCGACACGTTGCACTCTTCGGCAGGACCCATGCCACGGTGAGCGGTGCCGCGCTCGACAGTTCGCGCAAGGTGCTCGACGACGTGGCGCACTTCCTGGCACGCCAGGGCTGCGAAGTGGTGCTCGACCAGGCCACCGCGCAGCTGACGGGACTGCACGGGTTTTCGGAACTGCCGCTCGACGAGATCGGCAAGCAGTGCGATCTGGGCATCGCCATCGGTGGCGACGGCACCATGCTCGGCGTGGGCCGCCAAATGGCCAGCCATGGCCTGCCGCTGATCGGCATCAACCAGGGCCGGCTGGGATTCATCACCGACATCCCGCTCAAGGATTACGCCACCCTGCTACCCCCCATGCTGCAGGGCCGCTACCAGACCGACCTGCGCAGCCTGATGCATGCGCGCGTGCAGCGCGACGGCCATTGCGTCTTCGATGCCCTGGCCATGAACGATGTGGTGGTCTACCGCGGTGGCACCTCGGGCATGATGGAAATGCGCGTCGAAGTCGACGGCCATTTTGTGGCCAACCAGCGCGCCGACGGCCTGATCATCGCCACGCCCACGGGCTCTACCGCCTATTCGCTGTCGGTCGGTGGCTCGCTGCTGCACCCGGCCCTGGGCGGCTGGATCATGGCGCCGATCGCACCGCACACCCTCTCCAACCGCCCCATCGTGCTGCCCGACAGCTGCGAGGTCGGCATCGAAATAGTCTCGGGCCGCTACGCCAGCGCCAATTTCGACATGCAGTCGCTGGCCTCGCTGATGATCGGCGACCGCATCACCGTGCGGCGTTCGCAGCACCAGGTGCGCTTTCTGCACCCCGAGGGCTGGAACTACTTTGACACGCTGCGCAAGAAAATGCATTGGAACGAAGGGGCCTGACCATGGCGCTGACGCACATCACCCTGCGGGATTTTGTGATCGTCCATGCACTCGAACTGGACGTTGCCAGCGGTTTCACCGTGCTGACCGGTGAGACCGGGGCCGGGAAATCCATCCTGATCGATGCCCTGCAACTGGCCCTGGGCGCCCGGGCAGACGCGGGCGTGGTGCGTGAAGGTGCCGCCCGCTGCGAGGTGGGCGCCGAATTCGAACACAGCCCGGCCACCCTGCAATGGCTGCAGGACGCCGGTTTCGAGGCCGGCGAGAGCCTGCTGCTGCGCCGCACGGTCGACAGCTCGGGCAAAAGCCGGGCCTTCATCAATGGCAGCCCGGCCACTGCGACCCAGCTGCGCGAACTCGGTGACCTGCTGCTCGACATCCATGGCCAGCACGCCTGGCAAAGCCTGACGCGGCCCGAGGCGGTGCGCCAGCTGCTCGACGCCTACGCCCAGGCCGACACCCGCCCGGTACGCAGCGCTTGGCAGGCCTGGCGCGAAGCCCGCCAGGCCCTGGACGAAGCCCGCCGCGCCCAGGATACCCTGGCCACCGAACGCGAGCGTCTGGCCTGGCAGATCGGCGAGCTCGACAAACTGGGGCCGCTCCAGGGCGAATGGGAAGAACTCAACACCCAGCATGGCCGGCTGTCGAACGCGCAAGCCCTGATCGACGCCGCGCAGCAGGCCAACGCTCTGCTCGAAGGCGATGAAGACGCCGGTGCGCTCACCTTGCTGGCCCGTGCCAGCCAGAGCCTGGCCGATCTGGCCCGCGTCGAGCCCGAATTCCAGGCCCTGGCCGATGTGCTGGCCTCGGCACAGGCCCAGGCCGAAGACGCCGCACACAGCCTGCACGCCTACCTGCGCCGTGCCGACCTTGACCCGGACCGGCTGGCCCAGCTCGACGAGCGGCTGGGGCTGTGGCTTTCGCTGGCACGCCGCTACAAGCGCCCCCCCGAAGAGCTGCCCG
>JACCDG010382495.1_pt1 | contig 45509 bp, 64 predicted proteins | sample 7442471 | NCBI WGS metagenome assembly JACCDG01 (sample SAMN15323444, study PRJNA562643) | freshwater metagenome | isolation source: river surface water | place: USA:Blue River Watershed | collected 2017-08-17
ATGGCTCACAATTTCGCGCATCAAATTGGCGAGCCGGTTTATGCGGTCGAAACCAAATGGGGCTGGACTTGCGCTAAAAACAAACCTTCCTTGCGATTTGGGAAGGTTATTGAGTGCTACCAAGGAAAGGAATGCATCGCATGATTAACAACACATCATGCTGGTATTGCTCGGTTGTCTATCCAAAAGACTGGCCGAAGTGTCCAGAATGCAATCATCAAAACGCGAATGAAGATTTGAAAGCAGCGCTGCGAGAACTCTACCCAGTCATCGGCGACGAAACGGATGATGACCCCTATTGCCAGTGCGGAAACGATCCTTACGAGGAAGAAGCCGCTAGCGGCAAATGTGCCTCTTGCGGAAAGGAATTGCCATGAACGAGCACGACGACTGCTTGCGCCGGATCAACCGACTGGCGTTTGAGAATGGGCAACTGCGGTTTTACCTGCGCGAAGCGATTACTTCAATGGCGCACGCGGAAGTGTTCATCAGTACGCGCGAGAAAATGCACCAGACCGGACAGGAACTGTGGCATGACCTGTTGACCAGGATGGAAACATGCCTGAACGAGAAAGGGGAACGCTGCGCCGAGTGCGGTGGCGCTCTGCCTGTAACCGGGCGGAACGATGCGACTGGCGAGTGCTCGTGCGTTGTTGTTGCCGATGATTGTGGTGGGCCAGCAAGGAGGATTTCGTAATGCAGAGCAAGCCAGTATGTTCCATTTGTGGGCATGGAGATCCATATCCGTGGGGGCCTTCATGCGGAGCAACGCATTCTGATGAATACGAAGCTGTACTATTTGTGTCCATCGGAGGTAAAAAAATCCCACATAACGATGCTATTTGGGAAGTCAAAAAAAACAGGCACACAAACACAGATGGAACGGAATGGGGCTGGATTGAAGGCGCTCCCGGTAATGTTTGTTGGTCGAATAACAAAGCGTTTAACCGTCAAAAAGCCGGGGAAGCTGTTGCAATTCACAACGCATGGCTAAAGGAGAACCCATGAACGTATTTGAAGAGCCAGATTTAACCGTCAGACTGCGTGATATGGCGGGCGGCAATGAATGCCACCTTGCATATCGAGCAGCCGAAGTAATTACAGTGCTGCGCGAAATTCGCGGGCACAATGATTTGCTGATTCAGGATTTAGCTAGTCTCGTGCGTCGCATGTCATACGCTATAGCGCATTCGGACAACAAAAACCCGCTGATCCGCGAATCGGTTGAATTTCTGAAGAAGCGCGGCCTTGGCGGAAGCGTTCTTCGGGAGATGAATAAATGAACGAAACAGAATCCTATCCAACCACTGGCGACCCGCGATCGCCAGAGGAACGGCGGTTTCTGTGTCCTGAGTGCGACACGGTGAAACTGCCACGGCAACAGGATTTTGATTGGGCTAATCGACAATTGCCGGTCGGCATTACACGGGAGGATGTGTGCATCTGGACACAGGACAGCGACGGCACCACTGAATCGCGCGTGAGCGAAAAAGACCTCTGCACCGAATTTGACGGCTGGTTCGCCGTGGTGTCCTACGTCCAAGCAGCGCGTATCTAATCCACGATCTCGGGGAGGCCGAATGAGCAACGAGCTGCTTTACCTTATCGCTGCGGTTTACTGCGGCATGGTGCTGTTCTTCTGGTGGGAGGACTAAGTGAAAATCCCCTTCGATACCCTGCAAGACGCCCTGCAACGGGCTGAGACAGGCCTGGACAATCCGGGCTTCTGCCTTTCCTGTGGGGAAGAGAACGATAATTGCGAACCCGATGCGCGCAACTACACCTGCGAGTGCTGCGGCAAGCCGAGCGTGTTCGGGGCAGCGGAGATCCTGATGCTCGGAGCATACGAATAATGCCCCTCTACCGCGCAATCTACCAGCACCCGGATCGTCGCCCGAGCGGAATCACTTTCACCGCCGACTCCGCCAGCGCGGCTACCCTCTGGGCCGAGCGGATCTGCCAGCCGGGCAGCCGCCTGCTCACTGTCCTTCCTGCTTCCCGGCGTATGGGCAGCGTCTCCGCTCTGCTCGCCGAGTGGGAGCGACAGTTACCATTAACCGTCTAATCCCTATTTGACAACGAGTCGGGAATCGGTTATCATCCTTTCCGCATTTCGGGGGAATCCGTGGGCAGCCCCCCTTTCCAAAGAGCCCACAGACAATCAGGAGTAATGAAGATGAGCGAAACGCAAGCAGCTGCCACCCCCAAGAAGGCCAAGGCCGAGGTCACCTCCGTGCAGATGGAGGACGGCCGCACCGTCGGCTTCGCCGGCAAGCGCAAGGTGCTGAAGGAGACGCTGATCGACGAGAGCAAGCTGGTCCTCGACGGCGACAACCTGATCATCGGCGCTGGCGCGGTGCAGATCCGCATGGACTTCCGCAACGGAAAGACGCGGACCTTCGCGCCGCCGCTCAGCCTGTTCGCCCGCTTCGCCGGTCACGGCGGAGAGCAGAAGTACGGCGACGAGCTGGCTGCGCCGGCGGACAAGCCCCTGTCGGAAGACGACATGGTGCTGGCCGTCGAGGATCTGAATGCTCAGATCCAGCGCGGCGAATGGTCGGCGACGCGGGAAGGCGGCGGTGGCGGGGTCTCCGGTGCCAGCATCGTGGTCCGCGCGATCATGGAAGCCTCCGGCAAGGACGAGGCCTACGTCAAGGCGTTCCTGCAGAAGAAGCTGGACGACGCCAAGGCGCGCGGGGAGAAGCTCTCCCGGAAGGAGCTGTACGATTCCTTCCGCAACCCGAACTCGAAGGTCGGCCAGATCGTCGAGCGGCTGGAGAAAGAGCGCCTCGCCAAGGAAGCGAAGGTGGACGCCGACGCCGAACTGGCGGCGATGCAGTAGGGCTCAAGCAGCCCTTTTCAAGCCCCTCACAAGGGGGCTTTTTAAAGGATTGCTTCAGCGTCCCCGAGGCCGGCGGCACCGGCAAGTCAGGTAGGAATTGAGCCTCCGACCTGGCGGTGGCAACCCGGAGGGATTACGGTCCCTCCGGGAGTCATTCTAATGAGGCTGAAGAGATGCGGGGATTGGATCATCCCTGTTTGACAACGAACGGCCATTATGGCACAATAACAACCGTCCCATTAACGGAGGCTCAAATGACGCACCGACTCACCCTCAAAGCGCCGCATCGGCATTGGCGGCAAGACGAAAACGGCTTGTGGTACAGTGAGCCGTGGACAAAACAAACGATGGCCGAGTGCCGGCAAGGCGGCGGGTGGTTCTCGCGATTCCCTGCCGACCACGATATCCGCAAGGAAGCGGAACCGAAATAATCGAATCACCCACGGAGGCTCACAATGACTCACCCTGACAGCATCAATCCCTCCGGCCCGACAGAGGCCGAACTGGATGAGATCGAAGCGGATCGCCTTGCCGAGCTGGAAGGCGACGACCTGACCGAAGAAGAAGCAGGGCAGACAAGCCGCCCGCTTCTCGCCGCCGAAGACCCGCTGGAGGATCTCTTCCTCGAAGCGCAAACCGCCGGCAAGGCTACCCCGAAGATCCGCCGCGAGGCCGATCCGGCCAGCAGGCACTCCCTCGACGCGGCCGCCAAGCGCATGAAGGATCTCTATTCCCTCCCGGAGAACTGGGAGCGCACCCGCGGCGTCGTCCTCCTCGACCGGAAGACCAGCACCCTGATCGGCAACTTCTCCGAATACCTCCACAAGTCCATCCCCGGCACGAGAAAACTCGTCCGCGAACACTCCCACATACCCATCGACGCGACGGAGTACTGCGACGGGTACCTCGGGTCGGAGATGGACTTCCGCCTCGGGCGGCAGAGCTGGGACTTAACCCGCCACGCGGAATGCCACTTGCTGCTCAGCGAACTCATGGTCGAAGCGCCGGCTGTCCCGGTGGTCGTCCATGCCCGCCTTGGTGCGATCATCCGGGTGGATCTGCAGCAGGACACCCAGTTCGCCTCTTCCGCCGGCAACACGCTGCTTCAGCTTCCTGCCGGCACCAACGTCTACCTTGCCCTGGGGCAGGACAGCCGCCTGTCCATCCGCAAAGCGATCGGCATCTGACATGACCCGCCTGTTCCGCGTTCGCCGCTTCGGCTCTGCCGAGTGGACTTACATCTCCATCTGCGAGGAAGGGGAGGGAGAGGATTCCGATATCCCCTCCATCATTTCCTCCATCATCGGCTCAGCGCTGAGCACCAGCACCCTCTGCGTTCAGGTCTGGGATGCCGACTCCCGCGAATGGGAGGATCTGGAATGACCAAGCCGATCGACCTGACCAACAAGGATCTCGTCCGCTTGCTCAACAACGATCCGAGAAGCTGGGAGGCGGTTGAGGAATACTTCCAGGAGGACGGCGGGGAATGCGCTGGCTGCCGGTATAATCAGCAGCTTTCGCAATCCCACGGGCCTGGTCTCGTTGAGCACTTCTCCGAGTGTGATATCATCCTCGGCGGCAAGGCGCAGCTGGAACCCTGCGATTGCCCTGCGTTCGCGGAAGGGAAAATTCAGCTGCCGGAAGATGGAGATCCGGTATGACCATGCCCAAGCGCTGCCCGTTCTGCCAGTCGCGGGGGAAGTGTACCGACACACGCGCCACCCCCAAGCACGTTCGCCGGCGGTATCAGTGCACCGCTTACGACGCGCATCGCTGGACAACCCTGGAGATCGCGGTGGAAAAGGCCCCGCGATACTCGGTGAAACAGGAGGCAAGCGGCATGAGCAAAGACACCGGAGGACCGGCGACCGCCCACGAAGCGTTCAGCAGGGCGCTGGAGGAGGCGGCGAAGGTGTGCGACCAGTACGGACTCGCGTTCCGGCTTGCCGCAGCCATCCGCGCCATCCCCAACCCCTACCCCGCCTCTGAGTGGGTGAAGGTGAGCGAGAGGCTGCCGGAAGCCGAGTATGGCGATGGTGACGGGCGCAATCCTGTGGTGAGCGAGGATGTGATCGGATACATCGGGCTTGGTGAGAGATTCATCTGCAACTACGACCACGAAGCAAAGCAATGGGTTGACGCTTACACAGGCGACCCGATGGATTACGACCCGATTTGCTGGATGCCTCTCCCCACCCCGCCGGAGGAAAAGCCGTGACCCCCGAGAAGCTGAGAGGGTTGGAGGCGCTGCGGGAGAAGGCTAAGCAGGGATTGCTTGAGGAGATTAACTACCGCGACGCACTTGAAGCCGCAGCGCCCGAGCTGTTCGCAGCAGCGCACAAGTTGGAGGCGCTGGAGGAGGCGATGCGTGAAGCTGAGTCGTTTCTTGGCAGCGAGCAGAACAGCGCGACCGCTACCGTGGCGTATATCCGAGACAGCGCCGACCGGATACTGAAGGAGCGCAGCAAATGACGAACGACGCGAAGTGCAGCGACGAACCGTTTGTTAGGGCATGTCAGTTTTGCGGCTGCTGGACAAACGCAAAGCAGCGCGCCTGTTGCGAGGCAGGCCGATACGAAGACTCTAGATCTCCCGCCGAGCAGGTGCCCGAGTCCGCGAGGCTCGGGGCCAATGATAAGCAGCACAGTACACCTGCTCGGTCAGGGGGACCGAGTGCGGTGCTGGAGGAGTTGAAGCGCAATTTCAAACTCGGCTCCATCAGTCTGGATCACACGCCGCTGCAAGTGTTCGTTGAGGTAATCGCCCCGTTTGTTTCGGAGTTTGACCGCCTCCGCGCGGAGAACGAGCACTTGAGCAACGTGCTGCGCGACTATCGCGGTGCATACACGATGCAAAAAGAGCGAGCCGAACGCGCCGAGGCCGACAACGCAGCGTTGCTCCAACGAGCCGCCGATGCTGAGTCGGATGCCGTCAGGCTGCACAAGGACAAGTGCGACCTGATCGATAAGCTGCGCGGGGGCGTGGTGGTGCCGGAGGAGCTTCTGAAAGGTGCCATTGCGTCCTGCGGATGCTCTGTGCGAGAGCGAGAAAGCGGGCACCGGAGCGAATGCTTTGTCCCGGAACTGTCGTACCTGCTCGCCGCCGCGAAGAAGGAGCAGCGCAATGGCTGACCAGTTCATCTACAAACTGAACGCGATGGAAAATGCGGCGCAGTCTGATTGCCCTGCCGCAAATGGCTACGGGGACAAGCGGGAGGCTGTGCTAGACCATGTTGCCGCCCTCGCGGCGAAGCTCGCTCGGGCGCAGGCGGCGGTACGATGGGCTGACAGCGTGATTGAGTATCTCGATTGGGAAGAACAATTCGCCCAAGCCATCCGCGAAGCGAAGGAGTCCAAGCATGGCTAAAAACTTGACTCATCGTCTGTGGCCCGTCAAGTGGCGTCCACTTCTAGATATCTGGGTAGACATTGGCTTCCTACGAATGCAGACCAGCATCTGGCGCGATCACTGGAGCGCGGATGCAACGGACTATCTGTTTCTGGAAATTCGTTTGCTGGAGAAATGGGGCTTTCGTATTCGCCTCTACGACACAGAAATCAGGAGTGCTGAGCGTGGTTAAGAAAACCGTGAAGGCCCGTTAATGCCCCGTCCTTTCTCCCTCGACCGACCCACCCGGCTGGAGCTAAAGCTCCCCACTTCCATCCGCGCGCGGGTTGATCTGCACCTCCATTCCGACCTGGAAGGCCGCGTCCCGGCGGGCGCCTACCAATCCTTCTTCATCGAGCGCATCAAGGAATTCTTCGAATGGGGACAGCTTGACCTAGAGCCCTACGGCTTTCCCGCCGGCACGCTCCTTCGCGCTCCCAAGTCTGTCCTGCTGGAACTTCAAAGGAGACTCTCCGCATGACCCCGGAACTGCAAAGCAAGATCACCATGTGGCGGACGAAAGCCGCCGACGGCACCATCACCCTGGAAGAAATGAAGGAGGCGGTCGCCGCCCTTCGAGAAGGCCGCCGAACCGCCGCGGTCTCCCCCGAGCGGGCGCGCACGGCGAAGGCCAAGGCCGCCATCCCGAACGCTGATGATATGCTGGCGGAGCTGGGGATCTAATGCGCCCCTCCTTTCCTGAAGTGCTCGACAGCACCATCATCGCGGCGTTCCGCTCCTGCCCGCAAAAAGCTCAACTGGAATTCTTCCAGCACTGGAAGTTCCGCGATCCCTCCGTCCACCTTCACGCCGGCGCAGCCTACGCGAAGGGACTGGAGGAAGCTCGCGAAGCCTTCTACGTCCACGGCACATCCGCCAGCGACGCGATCGCCCTCGGCGTCGGCGCACTCCTTACCGCCTACGGCAACTTCGAGTGCCCGGAGGACTCCCCCAAGTCAGCGACCCGCATGGCCGGCGCGCTGGAGTTCTACTTCGACCGTTACCCTCTGGGAGTGGATGATGCAATCCCCATCACCCTCCCTTCCGGCAAGCGCGGCATCGAGTTCGGCTTCTGCGAACCGCTGGAGATCGACCACCCGGAAACGGGCGCTCCCCTTCTCTACTCCGGCCGCATGGATATGATTGTGGAGAAGGAAGGAATGCGCCTCGGCGAGGACGATAAGACCGCCTCACAGCTTGGCGCTAGCTGGTCCCGGCAATGGGACCTCCGCAGCCAGTTTACCGGCTATTGCTGGGGCGCGGAGCGGGCGGGCATCCCCTTGCAGGGCTTCCTCGTCCGCGGGGTCAGCATTCTCAAGACCAAGTACGACACGCTGGAGGCTATCACCTACCGCCCGAAGTGGATGATTGATCGGTGGTATGAACAGCTCCACCGGGATATCCACCGGATGATTCAGCAGTGGGAGCGCGGCGAGTGGGACTTCAACCTCGACCATGCTTGCGCGGAGTACGGCGGCTGCCCCTTCCGCCAGGTCTGCCTCATGTCTGACCCGCAGCGACTGCTGGAGACGCAATTCCAGCGACGGCGCTGGGACCCTGTAACCCGAACGGAGACATTGCTATGAGCAAGCTGCTAAGGAAATCTGTCGAGATGAGCATCCACGGCGGGGCGAAGGTGACCCTGCAGCGCGCAGGCTCTTCCGCCGGCGACACCAACTGGCTGGATGTGATCGTCAGCGACGAGGCCGGCGAGACCATCTTCACCCTGACCGTCTGGTGCGCGGACAGCGCCGACGAGCCGAAGCTGGATATCGGAGGTTAATCATGGGCGTCCTGCAGAAGACCTACCGCCGGCATGTTCAGTTCGACCCCGCGAACCCGGCACACCGGGCGGCCTACTGGCGTCTCCGCACTTCCGGCAAGCAGGACGCCGACCTTCGCTTCATTCTAGAAGAAGGCTTCAGCTCTGTCCTCACCATGATGCAGGTGAAGCTAGCCGATCACATCAGCCGCCCGGCCGAGCTGCCTCTGCTTCGCCTCCATGCTCGGGCCTAGCCGGTTAACCGAATACCTCTGGATCGCCGCGACTTGTCTGATAATCCTCCTCTGGCATCTAGTCCGTGGGTAGGTGCCGACGGCACTTTCCACGAGACCTACCGCTGCCTGTTCGTGGTGAAGGGAAAAGTGTTGGGTGAGTCCTCCTTCGATCCCGGCTTCGCCCCGGCGCTGCGCTACCGCCGAACCGGAGCCGCGCTGTTCTGCCCGTCCTGCGGAGATGTATGGGGGCGGCTGGTTCTGTTCGACTCCGCCGGCCGCCAGATGCCACTGGAGGTAGAGACAGTTAGCTGCGAATCCCATCCTGACCAATGGGCGACCGCCGGCTCATTCCTTAACCACCCGCTGGAGGGCTTGCTCCCCTACCTCCCGCCGGCTGTCTTGCGCAGGGAGTTCGATCTTCACATGAGGAAAGTAAAATGACTGAGACAATCAAAGCCCTATCCGGCCCGAAGGAATTGCTCATGGGCCCTTCGGGGACCGGCAAGACTTACTCCCTCGGCACGATTGTAGACTGGGCGGCCGCCAACCAGAAGCAGGTCTTCGCCCTCTTCACCGAGAACGGGCTGGAAACCCTGCTCGGCTTCTGGCGTGACCGCGGGCTGGAAGTCCCCGAGTGCCTCCATTGGCACCAGGCACTGACCCGTCCTCTCCCCCTCAAGTCCCTCATAACCGCCGCCGATTCCGTCGGGAAGATGAGCTACGAAGCTGTCACCAAGATGATCGACCCGAATCGTGGCGGAGAGAACAATGCCTTCTGGAAGATCCTCTCCGCTTGCGCCGACTTCCCCGACGACCGGACTGGGAAGAAATTCGGAGCGGTGGATAGCTGGGGGCTGGACCGGATCTTCATCATCGACTCGCTGACGGAGCTGAGCAACGCCGCGATGAAGATGCAGATCGGGAATAAGCCGACGGCGGCCCCTCCCGACTACGGCGTGGCGCAGAATATGCTGATGAACTTCCTCCGTCTCTGCACCCAGGGCAGCGCCTGCACTTTCGTCCTTACCGCCCACGTGGACAGGGAGACCGACGCCGTTACCCAGTCCACTAAGATCATGGTGAAGGCGATCGGCAAGGCCCTCGCCGGCGAGATCCCCCCGCTTTTCTCCGATGTGATCTATACCCAACGGGAAGGGGATAAGTTCTATTGGGACACCGCTGCCTACGGCGTCGATACGAAAACCCGCAGCCTGGGCTATCGGAGTAAGATCGACCCCAGCTTCGCGCAGATCATGGATCTGTGGGTGAAGAGGGGCGGGAAATGAGCTTCGAAGCCCAACAAAAACAGGAAGGTTCTGTAATGGTTTTTGATAGTGAAGATAAGGTCGTAACACTTACTCTTCAACGCGGCTCGCGCAGGCATAACATTCACATGACAATGAGGACGTTAGCGCAGGACTTTGTACGAAGGCATAAACCAGGGTTTAAGCTGACACGAGTAGCCGTCCGTTAACCCCGCATAACCGCCGTCCAATTCAATCCCTATTCAGGGGTACGCCGCATCCCCTGTCTTAACCCTTGCGGCATAACCTGGAGTTTTAAAATGAGTCAATTCGATCCGAACCTGTTCCTCGACGCGCAGCAGACCGAGGCGAATGAAAAGCGTCCGCCGCTTCCCACGGAGAACCCGACCGACCAGTCGGGCCTCTACATCGCCCAGATCGGGGAAGTGAAAACCGCCTCGGGCACGGTGGAGAAAGGCGACCGCGTCGGCCGTCCCTGGCTGTCGATGCTCGTCCCGCTGAAGATCGACGTGCCGCAGCAGCTCCGCGACAGTCTCAAGCTGCCCCCGCAGATCACCCTGACCGACCGGGTCTTCATCGACCTGACCGATCAGAACACGATCGACAACGCTCCGGGGCGCAACCGGCGGCAGAAGGAGTACCGCGATGCCCTGGGCATGAACGTCGCCGGGGAAGTGTTCAGCTGGCGGCAGGTGCAGGGCCGCGTGGTGAAGGTCAAGATCAACCACGAGATGTACGAAGGGCAGCTGCAGGAGCGTCTCGGCGCGCTGCTTCCGGCCTGACCTCGCAGTTCCTTCGGCCCCTTCGGGGGCCTTTTCCTCAGCGTTCACTCCGAGTGCTGAGCAAAAGGAGAAGAGAATGCAACCCGGCTTTGTCTATCTGGCCAGTCCCTACAGCCATACCGACCCGTTCGTGCGGGAGCAGCGATACTTGGCGGCCATGCGCGCGATGGCTGTGCTCCTCCGCGGCGGGGAGGCAGTCTATTCCCCCATCGTCCACTGCCATGAGCTGGCCAAAACCGCCGGCTTGCCAACTGACGCCGCCTTTTGGCGCGACTACAACTTTACCATGCTCGCTCACGCGCACAGCCTTTACATGCTGATGCTCCCTGGCTGGGAACTCTCTGTCGGTTGCCGCGAGGAGTGTGCCGAAGCCGCTCGCCTGTCTCTCCCTGTAGTCCAACTCAAGTCAAAGGAGTACTACGATGCCTAAGAAAGAATCCGTCGCGCAGGAAGCCCAGCGTCTGGTCAACGGTGTCCGCGACCAGCAGTACGGTCTGCCCCATTTGAACTGGGGCGATACGGTGGAGATGATGAATGCCTACCTCCACGGCCGGGGTCTGCTCCCCCGCGACAAGTCCCTCGACGCACAGGACGGCGCGATGCTGATGGTCTGCGTGAAGCTCTCCCGCCAGGCTAACAAGCGCCATCGGGATAACCTGGTGGATATTGCTGGCTACGCGCTGGTCGCTGAGCGCATCGAGCAGGAGTGCTGATGAAACTCGCCAAGCTCTCCAACATCTTCATCCGTCCGGATAGACAGCGAAAGGAGTTCGACCTCGCTGCCTTGGCGGAGCTATCCGAGTCTATCCGCGAGCGCGGACTGATGCACCCGATCGTCCTCCGACAGCCGCGCGGGGACGAGCCGCAGGATCGGATGGTCCTCGTCGCCGGCGAGCGCCGGATGCGCGCTGTTCAGGACTTGGCCGACTTGGGCCAGTCCTTTTCCTGCGACCTCGGCAACGTCGAGCCGGGGATGATCCCTTATCTTTCCCTAGGAGAACTCGATGAACTTTCCGCTGAGGAAGCTGAGTGGGAAGAGAACAACGCTCGGGCTGACCTCACCTGGCAGGAGAAGGCGGCCGCTACCGCTCGGCTCGCTTCTATTCGAAGTCGCCAGGCTGAAGCGCGAGGCGCCCCGCTTCCAACCGTGGCGGCCATCGCTGAGGAGATTCGCGGATCAGCCGCCGGCGGCTATCAGGAGGCAACCCGGCGGGAACTCATCGTCGCCCGCCACCTGGCCGACCCGGAAGTCGCCAAGGCGAAAACCGTCGATGAAGCCTTTAAGCTTCTCAAGCGTAAGGAGGAAACCAGCAAGCGCGCGCAGCGGGCTGTTGAGGTTGGCCGGACGTACTCTGCAGCCAGCGCCCATCGGGCATTGCATGGGAGTGCCCTTGACCTTTTCCCTACGCTGTCTGCTGAAAGCTTTGATGTAATCCTCACCGATCCTCCTTATGGCATCGACGCGGATCAGTTCGGCGATTCAGGTGGGAAGGCCGCCGGCGCTCACTTCTACGCGGACACCTATGAAAACTGGAAAACGCTCTCCCTCGCGCTTGCTGCGGAAGGCTTCCGAGTCGCCAAGCCTCAGGCTCATCTGTATTGCTTCTGCGACATTACCCGCTTTGAAGAACTCAAAGCGATCCTCGCAGCCGCCGGCTGGGACTGCTTCCGCACCCCGCTCATCTGGCACAAGCCGAACGGCTCGCGGACGCCCTGGGTTGATGGAGGCCCGCAACGCCAGTTCGAGCTTGTCCTCTACGCTCGCAAAGGTAAGCGTCCCGTTACAAGAATTTACAGCGACGTGCTCACCTATCGGTCCGATGAAAACCTCGGGCACCCGGCGCAGAAGCCGGTCGCCTTACTCGTGGACCTCTTACGGCGTAGCTGTTCAGCTGGCGACTCCGTCCTTGACCCGTTCGCCGGCAGCGGCTCCATCTTCCCGGCGGCGCAAGAGTTAAAGCTCGCCGCAACCGGAATCGAACTGGATGCCGCTGCATACGGCCTCTGCACTTCTCGCATCGACTCGTTGAAAGGCTAGCCGCCATGATGACCCTCGCTGAGTACCAACAGCTTTCTGGCAGGACGGAGAAGGAGTTGGACTTCTCCGGTCGCCTTCACCACGGACTGATCGGGCTGATCGGAGAGATCGCTGAACTTCAAGCCGCCATGCACGCAGGAGACATAAACGAAATGCAGGAGGAAATGGGCGACTGCTACTGGTACCTCGCCCTGCTCGCCCGCGCCTGCCAGTTCAACCTCTCCGAAGTCGGCTATGTCCCTTGCCCGGCAGAACCTGACGAGGCTTACTTGCAGGGCCTCCTTTGCCACTGCGGTCTGCTCGCCGACGCGATCAAGCGTGCGACTATCTACAACAAACCCTACGAGGCGCAGCGTGGGGCTATGCGTGAGCAGGTGCTGCTCTGCGTTCGCTGGCTCCAGGCGGCCGCCCGTGTCGAAGGCTTTGACAACGAGTTGATCCTCTTCGAGAACATCGCCAAGCTCCGCAAGCGTTACCCGGAAGCGTACAGCGACGCGGCGGCCCTCCAGCGCGCAGACAAGGCAGCCAGCTGATGCCCGGTCACGGAGTCGGCCCAATTCCCACCCGCATCATGCTGGTCGGGGAAGCTTGGGGGGAGGAAGAGGAACGCCTTGGTCAGCCTTTCATGGGAGCATCCGGTGCTGAATTAAACCGGATGCTCCATGAAGCCGGCGTCATGCGGACGGAGTGCTTTGTGACTAACCTAGTCAACGCCCGTCCTCCGCAGAACGATATGGGGAAGTGGGTCGCGCAGAAGAAGAAGGACATAACTCCGCAGCATCAGCCTCTCCTCGACCGCATGGTGCTGCCAATAGTGCAGCAGGGCTACCAGCAGCTCATGGCGGAGATTGAGGCGTGTCAGCCGAACATCATCATCGCCTTGGGTAACTACCCCATGTGGGCTCTCACCGGCAACTGGGGCATTCTAAAGTGGCGGGGGAGCCAGCTGCGCATGGGAGAGTCTGGCCCGAAGGTGGTCCCCACTATCCACCCGGCGGCGGTCCTGCGGGAGTGGCCCCTTCGCGCTGCCACCCTGAACGATCTCCGCCGAGCGAAGAGGGAGATGAGCAGCCGCGCCTACTTCCCGCCGGCTTGGAACTTCCGGCTTCGCCCGAGCTTCGAGCAGGTCTGCTCTATCATCGGCGGCTTGCTAAGCGACCTCGACCAGTCCCCGCTCTGGCTCGACCTGGACATAGAAACCGCCGCCGGCCACATCGCTTGCCTGGGATTCAGCTGGTCGCGCCTTGACGCTCTCTGCATCCCCTTTATCACCAAGGCTAACCGGGAGGGGTACTGGTCGCTGGAGGAAGAAGCGCAGATCGTCCATCTCCTCTACCGCCTCTTCACCCATCCGAATTGTCAGGTCCGCTGGCAGAATGGGCTGTATGACGCTCAGTATATCTTCCGCCACTGGCACTTCCTCCCGCGCGGGAAGCAAGACACGATGATCAGCCAGCACGCTCTCTTCTCCGACGCGCCGAAGAGCCTAGCCTACCAAGCTAGCCTCTACGCCAACTGGTATGTTTACTGGAAGGACGAAGGGAAGCAAATCCAGAAGGGCGGCTCGGAGGAGCAGCACTGGGCGTATAACTGCATGGACTGCGTTTACACCAGAGAGGTCGGCGAGGTCGAGCTGGAGACCGCCAAGACCCTCGGGCTGGAAGAGGTCAACGCGACCCAGCAGAAAATGTTCTGGCCGGTTTTGAAGGCCATGACTCGCGGCGTCCGAGTCCTCAAGCCACAGCGCGATCGGCTGGCCGGGGAAATTCAAGAGCAGATCGCCCATCGCGAGCAGCTTCTCTACGATATGATCGGCCACCCTATCAACCCCCGCTCTTCCCAGCAGCTCCAGCGTTTGTTCTACGAGGACCTGAAGCAACCAGTCATAATGAGCCGGGCGAAAAAGGGAGTGCCCGCTCACCCCACTTGCGACGACGAAGCGCTGCAGAAGATTTCCCACCGCGAGCCGCTGATGCGCCCGATCGTCAACTGCATCGCCGACATTCGCACGATGGAGATTTTCCTGAGCAACTTCGTCCTTGCTCCCTTAGACACTGACGGGCGGATGCGCTGCTCTTACAACATCGGAGGATCTGAAAGTGGCAAATCGGCTCCCAAGACTTATCGGTTATCTTCATCTAAGAATGCGTTTGGGACTGGCACAAACCTTCAGAACATCCCTTCGGAAAAGTCGAAGAGTGTGGGCAAAGCACTCGCCCGCGGTCATATGTCTATCCTCGGCGATCCTTATAATCTCCCTAACGTTCGCAGCCTTTTTGGCCCAGATCACGGCTGTAGCTTTTTTGACATGGACCTGGATCGCGCCGATCTTCAGGTGGTAGTCTGGGAGGCCGACGACGCGATGCTCAAGGCGGCGTTGAGGATGGGCGCGGATCTCCACCTGCTCAACGCCTTCGTAATCGACGGGCGGGAGCCGCCGCCGTTGGAGGAATTAGTCGAAACCCACCCGCGGTATAAGGACCACCGCGGCCCTATGAAGCACAAGCGGGAATTCGCAAAGGTATTCTGCCATGCGACTAACTATGTCGGCTCGGCGCGCACCATTGCTGGACACCTCGGACGCACAGTCGCCGAAGTTGATCGTGCCCAGAAAATCTGGTTCGGCGCACATCCTGGGATTAAGAAATGGCACGATCGTATCTCTGACCAGATCCGCCGCCATCGTTTCGTGGAGAATAAGTTTGGCTACCGCTGGTATATCTTCGATCGAATTGATACCATTCTCCCGGAAGCAGTGGCCTGGATCCCTCAGTCCACTGTGTCCATCGTCATTAACAAGATCTGGCAAAACATTTACGATAACTGTCCAGATGTAGAAGTGCTCCTGCAAGTCCACGATTCCCTCGCTGGCCAATTCCCGACGAATAAGAAGGAAGCCTGTCTCATGCAGATGAAAGAGCAGTCCCGCATTGTCGTCCCGTATGAAGATCCGCTGGTGATCCCTACCGGCATTGGTGTGTCGGAGGTCTCTTGGGGCGAATGCTAACATGGCGCGGAAGCTGGATGACTGGCTGAAGAACTACCTGGTTTACGCAGGAGTTACCGAAGCCCCACAGAGGATGCACTTCTGGGCGGGAGTGGGCGCGATCGCCGGCGCCCTTCGCAGGAAAGTCTGGATTGATATGAAGCGGTTTAGCTGGTACCCGAGCTTCTACGTTATCTACGTAGCGCCGCCGGGCATCGTAGCTAAGTCTACCACCGCCGATATCGCGATGGATCTGCTGAAGCAAATCCCCGGCATTAAGTTCGGGCCGAATAATATCACCTGGCAGGCACTGGTGCAAGCGTTCGCGGCCGCCAGCGAGTCCTTCCAGTGGCCGCCCGAGTCCGGCGACTGGCATCCGATGAGCCCCTTAACCCTCGTCGCGAGCGAGCTGGGGAGCCTGGTCAACCTCCAAGACCGCGACATGGTTAACTTGCTGATCGAACTCTGGGACGGGAAGAAACGCTACGATAAGATTACTAAGATGAGCGGGAATGACTCGATCGAGGCGCCTTGGATTAACTTGCAGGGCTGCACTACTCCCCACTGGATCGCCGACAATATGCCTCCCGCGACCATCGGCGGCGGCCTTTCTTCTCGTTGCGTATTTGTCTACGCGGACGAGAAGGAGCGGTATGTCGCTTACGTAGACGAGGCGGTTAACGACACGGACGAGGAACTCCGGGCCGCCTTGATCCACGACTTAGAGTATATCAGCATGAATCTCTGTGGCTCCTTCACCATCACCGAAGAGGCGCGAGAGTGGGGTCGCGGCTGGTACGAGGCCTTCTGGAAGTCAGCTGCCGAGCGGATGGATGATAAGATGTTGGAAGGCTATGCCGCCCGCAAGCAAACTCATATGCACAAGCTCGCGATGATCCTCTCCGTCAGCGCTGGCGATACCCTCCGCATCACCTCCGAGCAACTCCAACTCGCCAACGCGATGCTGCTCGACTTAGAGGCCGACATGCCCAAGGTCTTCTCCCGCATCGGGCGGAGCGAGGCGAGCCTGCAGGTCGAGCGCTTTATCGAAGCCGTCCGCCGGAAGGGGAAGGTACCTTACGAGGAAGCCTATCGCTTCATCCACGCGCACTTCCCGGACTTCCGCGACTACGAGGGGGTCCTCAACGGGGCGATCCGTAGCGGGCAGCTCGCCCTGCAGATGCAGACAGATGGGAAGATTTACCTAGTGGCGGCGAATCAGCCGCCCGTTATGGGGGCGTAATGGCCGGCCGAATCCTCGTCTCTGACATGATAACCAAGGACCTGGGCTACTGCTGCGTCTGGTTCTTCTTCAAGCGCTACCGGCGGACTTCCCTAATCGCCGCCCGCCTCGGCGTCAGCCCCCGCGCAATCCGCTATCACAAGTCGGCTGTCAACGACGGGCTGATCGGCTGCCCTAAGGCCCCCAACTGTATGTGCAAGCTCCTTCCGCCTAAGGACCAGTGGGTGCCGTGACAGCCTCTTTCAGCCGCCGGTGCTTATCCCGGCAGTCGTAGTAAAGCTCACTCACCTCCAGCAGCTTCCTCACCAGTGCCGCGCCGGTCTTCCCCTCCAGCGGGCTGAGCGGCGGGCACTCGGCTGTCAGATTCCCCGGCAGCGGGTCGCTCCCCGGCGAGCCCTGAGTTAATGAGCTGCAGCCCAGCATCATCCACACAATCACTCCTATAGACAGGACGATCCACAATCTTGTCAACCAGCTGGGTGATGGTTCGGTAAACGATTCTGCGCTTTCCTCGATCTGCTTCCAAACCCCCAGAGGCTCCGGCAGCTCGTTTCGCATCCGCTTCTCTTCGCTTTGCATTCGCTTGCTCCCATTCTAGATAGACTTCATCCCGGCCGGAATCGTAGATCCGCCAGCTAATCCCGCTCAGCGTACCGAGGATTCCAAGCACGACAAAGCCCCAGGCTAATAGAGAGAGGTTAGGCACGGAGGAAAAGCTCCCGTTCCATCTCCCGGCGGCGAATCAGGCCAGGCATCACCCGCCCGCCAGAGCGCGTCCACTTCCGAAACTCGTCAGCCGCCCCGGCGTAGTCGCCGGCATTCAGCTTCTTCAGCAGAGTGGAATCTCCCAGTCCCTCCGCGATTGTGTCCGCGTCGATATCTGGTCCGACGTTGTAACAGAAGCTCACCAACGCGTCGAACTGATTCTGGGTAATCGGCACCTGTACCAGCTGATTGACGTAGCCTTCATGCTCTTCCAGATCTTCGTCGAACCAAGCGTCCGCCTGTGCGAGGGTACAGGTATCCCCTTGCTTCACCCCCTTCGTATGCCCCCAGCCGATCGTCCAAGGCGCTCCGCCAGTCCCCGGATCAGGATACGCCTTTAGCCTGCAGCTCTCAAAGTGCTTGATCAGCTCCTTACCCGCGCTTGCTGTTTTCATCTTCCATCCCTTTCCGCCCAAGCAGGGCATTGAAGACCGCCATAATCCTCTCTTTAAAAATCGCCCAGAGGAAGTCCAGGAACTCCGGCGCGAACAGCCCGATCAGCGCCGCCCCGACGTAGGCGAACGGTTTCCCTTGCCACTGCGACCCGAGCATCAGAAAATACCAGATCAGCCCGGCGAAGGTAGCGATCAGCGCCCGCCGCACGATAGCCCAGAAATGCTGCCAGGCGGTGTACTGCGGGGCGAGGGTCTCCCACTCCTTCACATGGGCGATGATGCCGCCGAAGACTGCGAGCACGAGATAGCCGGCGGCCGTCCAGATATCCGTCAAGGCCTCCAAGAGTTTTTCCATTATCGCAGCCCTTTCTTTTTGTTAGCCGCGTCGAGGATCAGCAGGAACCCGCAATAGCCGCCGAGGAGCGGTAAGGCGAGAGTGACTGGGGTGACTGTTTGCGCATTCAGGAATATCCCGAAGGAGGTTAGCAGCACGATACCGGAGAGGAACAGCGCAATATGCCGGAGGCTTCTCCTCGGAAACAGGCTGGAAAAGCAGAGCAGAGCGCCGGTGAGGAGCATGGTGACTAACCACTCCTCTCCAGTGTTAGATTCCCTGAGCGCCTTTACGAAGAGGCTTTGCCGCTCCGCCGCCCCGCTTACTAGTGGCAGGGCCGCCCAGAGAATCTGTAGCAAGCCGATAAGAAAGCTTGCCGCGCCGGTGTAGGGGAAAAGACGAGGGAGACCGAACACGAGAAGCCCCTAGCTCAGTTCGCGTGGCATAACAGCTTTCAGCTCCTCTACCGTTTTGGCAGAAAGCAGCTCCGGCGCTTGCGTGATATCTCTCAGGGCTTGCTTACGGGCCGCGATGGCGGCCTTGGAGGCGGCGTCCCCGGCTTCGTCGGCCTGCAGGTACTCGACGTCGAGCGCGGCGAGCTTTGGTGCACGAAGGGCGCGCAGGCGGGCTTTGTGGATCTCTCTTGCCTTTGTCATGTCGTGCGTCACCGCCCCATCAGCGACCACCATCGCATCGCGGAAGGTGCGATCCGCAGGGATGTCTGACTCCTCCACCACCGTCACGCCAGAGGCGCCTTGCGGTACGTCCTTGGCGATAACGCGCTGAATGAATGTTTCCTCCGACTCACCTTTGAGCATCGCTTGCGAAGCGGGGCGGCAGATGCAGCAGCGGCCCTCGGCGTCGTTGTAGATAATGGCTTTCATCACTGATCTCCAAAGAAGGCTGCGAAGTAAGTGCTTGGATCCTGCAGCGAGCCGCCGTCGGTAAAGCACCGCAGCAAGACCGAACCGACTGCGATTGTAGTACAGGAAGTAATAAAGCTCCCACCCTCGCAGGACTGCACGGTGCAGTAGTTGGCGTTAGCGAAGTCGGTGGAGAAGTTCACCGTCGCCTGCCCGGTGCCGGTGTCGGTGACGCTCGTGACGCCGAAGCTGTCGAAGATGGAGCCGCTGCTGTTGACCGAGACCCACGCCTTCGCCGCGCTCTGGTGGTACTTCTGCCGCCCCGGAGTAACCGCTACAGCAGTGGAAGAGCCTGTTTCTTGCTCCGCCTGGGTAGCAGCGGCCACTGTCAGAACCCTGTTAGCCGACAAGTCACCGCCGCCTGTTACCAGCCCGCTGCCAGTGATTGTCGTAGCAGTTCCGGCAGCAGCCAGCGCCGCTCTTGCCGCCGTCGCGTCTGCTGTTTGCAGCAGACTCGTCCCGAACACTGTCCCAGCCAGGCTGATCAGCTGCCAGGCAGTCCCGTCCCAAGCGACCACATAGGGCTGGCCGGCGATCACTTCCCCGCCAGTCAACGCTGCGCCGTTCAGCTCTAGGGCAGCCGCCGGAAGCGTGCCGCCGGGCGCGACGACTTGCAGCGTGGCCGCCGCGGCATTCGTATAGCCCGCGATAAACCCAAAGGTGTCCCCGGCTGTCCTGCTCGTATAGAGACTCCCCGTCGCCAGCGTCAGCACCTGCGCATTCGCTGAGCCGGTAGTCGTCCCTACGTTCGGCGACCTTCCCTGGAAAATCGCCAGGTTAACTTGGTTCAGCCATGCAGCCAGAATGGTCGTCTGCTGCGCGGTAAAGCTGGTATCAGGCATTAGATTACTCCCGGTGGAGGAACAGTTGTATTGTCTGCGATAGCACAGCCGGCGATCGCGTAGTCGGCAATTGCAGAAACGGTAGTGCAGTAGTCAACGAACTCATCTGTCTGCGGCTGGATGAAGGGCGGCGTCTGTACATCCTTAACCCCGCGGACGAAATCCTGTGGCTGTCGCGGCTCCCAGTGTCGGCGGCAAACCCAGTACCCCTGCCAGTTCCTTAGCAGCTCACTCCCTTTAAACTTCCTCCCGCATTCGAAGCACGCGGCGTTCCAGCCGCCGAGGTCGAGGAAGTCCGCCTTGCCCTTAACCGGCCCGCTCATTCCCGCTCCCTTCTCGCCTCGCGGCGTTCCTTAAGTCGATCCCGCTTGCGCTCTTTATACTCTTCCGCGCGGGAGGAGAGATCATACTCCTTCCCCTCCTTCTTTGCCTTTTTGGCTTCCCGCAGCTCCGCTTCTTCCCGGCCGCCGAGTTCCCATTTGTAGTATAGCTTACCCAGGACAGGAATTTGTTGAATGGCCTTCGGGTCTTTGTTAATAATATCATCCATCAGACGATAAGGCGGAATTGCTTGTCCGAGCACGGCCTTAGTGCGCTCTCCTTTTGCCCACATATCTCTTGTCCACTGAGCCCAGCCAAAGGTCTTTAGCACGTTCTCCATAATGTCGGTCTTATCGAAGTGCACAGGTTCGCCAAGAATCCACTGACGAACGACTTCTGCGCCTGCACCAGAGATGCCTAAGACAGTCGCGTAAGCGGTAAGATTCTTCAATCCCGTTGCAACGCGGTGGCGCTGACCTTCTTGCGTGAAACCTTTGTGAATTTCCTGAAGTGCGTCCCGTCGCACGATATCAAACTGTTTAAGCATGAAGCTCTTGAGCGTATAGTACAGTCGCCCGTTCGGATGGCGAAGATACGCTTGCGGCATTTCCAGTTTAGAAATCGGCTGGAAATCACTCAGCTCAGAGAACAGCAGCAGTCTGACGTCTTCGCTAAGCTTTCCGGTTTTCAGATCCTGCACGAGTTGCGGGAAGCTGTCTCGGAAGGCTTCTCCATATTTCTCGCGAAGTTGCGTCATGCCCTTCTCCGACCGAGTCGCGCGCGACCAGCGATCCAAGGCGGCTTCCAAATGGACCGTTTTGCCAAAGCGATCTACCGCAGAGAAGCCGGAATACTTAAACACTTTGTTAAGGGTGTTGGCCATGCCGACAGTGGCGATGGAGCCGAGGGTAGCTCCCGCAGCGGCGCCTACGGCGGCCCCTCCAATATCCTCTCCGAGAACGGCGCCGGCGACCGCTCCGGCAGCAGGCAGTGCCCCGCGCACTAAAATCTTCTTCGCCAAGCTCGGTGCTTGATAACCGCCGCCGACGAACTCCTCTGCAATGTGATCGGCTAAGCCAAAGTCTTTCGCGCTAACCCTGTTTCTGCCCGCTACAGTTCGCGCGGCGGCCGTCATTGCGCTTCGAATAGACTGTGCATATGCAGGCATTGCGGTATCAGCGATCTGCACACTAGCCGAAGCAAGGTTGCCTAACAGCCCCATGTTCATATAAGCGCGCAGCTCAGAGATGTAACGACTCGGTGCGCGCTGCCCACCTTCAAAGCGGTCGCGGAGAAGCTCTTCCAGCTTGGCGGCATCTTTCGGAGTAATCTTGCCTCGCGCCAGCTCTTCTCCTACCACATTGCCGATGGAAGTATTTACGTCAATTAGCTGGCGGCCGCCGACAGTCTTCTCCACCTTGTTCTTCCCAAAGAACCGCGCCATCTCAATATCTTCAACGGCTCCGCGGACATAGGCAAAGAGCGCTTCTTCTGGCGTGTAGTAAAACTTCTCTAGCTCTTTCGTCAGATCCTTTACCGTACGCCTTTGGGTAAAGCCAGGTTCGTTAACGTTTGATGGGCGGGAGTAACCTGCCAGCTCGCGGTTGATGATCGAGCTACGCTCAATGGCCGTTAGCGGGAAGCCCCGCATACCCATCGCTTTCTTCTCGGCGGCCTCCAGCTTTTTCTCCAGCGCCGTTCTGATTGGCTGATCGAGTGCTTCCTTCAGCCCTTCAAAGTCCTTCACCAGACGGGGGAAGTAGTCGTCGAGCATGGACTTAAAGCGGCCCTCACCGTAGAGCTTAGTCCCTAGCTCGTTCAGCACGTTTCGAACTTCCCGCCAGCCGGAGATTAGCGGCGCGTTGCCTTTCATCTGTGCAGCGATTCCGTTCGGATCATTTCGCTGAATAGCGGAACGAAGTTCCGTTGGCGCGCTCTGCATCTCTTTCAGCCAAGGAGTAACACGGGACAGATACGCGTGAGCTTGTTCTAGATTGCGCATCTCGAAGCGGCGGGCTTCAAGACGTATCGCAGGCGAAAGGTTACGGATAGACGTGCTGAGCAGCCCCAAACCAAACTCAGCTAGTTCACCGGCCTGCTTAATCCTTTGCTTCGCGCCGGGAAGTGCAAGGGCTCCGCCGGCGAGCGCGCCGAGGAGGGCGCCGGTGCCGGGGGAATCTTCGGATAGAGCATACCCCGCCAGCGCGCCCAGGCCAATCGTCCCAAGGCCGATCGCGAGCTGAGGGTCGATGGAGCCGCGTTGGCGGGACTGTTCTGCAACAGTACGAGTAACGCCTTCCTCTTGTAGCTTTCGCGCGTCAGCTTCAGACAGGTAGCGCTGTCCGGGAAAGAGTTCTTCTGCCAAGCGGGCAAACTCAGGTGAGTTACGAAGGCTTGCGCCGATATCCCTAAGCCCCGCATTCCCCAAATCCCTCACCTCCCCCCACTTCCCTTCCTTCACGAAGTCCTGCACGTAGGGGAGATACTGAGGGTTAGGAGCGCGGTTCTGCTTGCGCACGGGTCCGTGCAAGGCATCTAACTCCGCGGTAGACAATCTGTCAACCGCTTGCATATCAATAAGCCGATTTTTTAACGGCTCTGCCAGCCTCTCCACCGCCTCCGGGTGCCACATTCCTCCTGGTTCTTTCACCGCCCCGGCTTGCCGGAAGCTCCGCGGCACGCTCTCCCCTCTCCACATAAACGGCAGAGCCATCGCCGTGCCGGTAGCGCCGCCCAGCAGCGCCCCGCGGAGATCATCATCACTCAGCTCCGCCCCGGCGATCGCTCCCAAGCCAGCCGCCGAGAGCAGCAGCGGCACTTCCGGCCGGACATTCCCGCCCTGGCGACGAGCCTCACGGAGAGTGATTAGATCTTCGGCGGTGCGCTCATAGCCAGGTTTCTGCATGATGCGCAGAATCTCCGCCTGCCCAATCCGTTCAGGCTGCTTCGCCTGCTCCGCCGCCCGCGCTTCCACATCCAGCGCGCCGCGGGCATTCTCTTCCAGCAGCAGCCGGTTCTGCTCTACCCGCCAGGCGGCCTCCGCTCCCATCCGTTCGTCGGCCTTAGCGATGCTCTCCAGAATACTATCATACTCCCGGCCCGGATACTGCCAGCTTTGATCCGGCGAACGGAAGGCCTGCTGAACCTGCTTCCTCCGCTCTTTTGCCTGCTGCGCGCGGACTTCATCCGGCACGATCCCGAGCAGCTCGTTGATCTGCTGCTGCACCTGCCGCTGACCCGCCCGCGCAACGGGGCTCTGAGCCGCCGGCTCCGCCATGTCCCTTTCCAGCGCCTTGCTCTGCGCATCCGCCGCTAGGTCCTTCAGCTGCGCGCGCATCCGGGCGACCGCCTGGGGGTCAATGCCAGGCTTCTTCGCCCCTAAGCCAACCGCCGAGGCCATAACCGTATCGACCAGCATCGGCACGGCCTCGCGGCTCACCCCTCCATTCGTTCGCTCTTCCACCCACTTCCCTGCATCCTCCACCAGCGAGCCAAACTTCTCCATCGCCTTGCCGCCGGAGGAGCCGCTATAGGCATCCCCGCTTTTCAGCATGGTGAAGAGCTTCTGCAGCGGGTTCATGAAGGGCTCGCTGACCATGTGGCCGGCTTCCCTACCCACCCCGTATGCGGTCACCGGATTGAGCACCTGCGGCCGCTTGTCGAACGGGTCACGCTGAGGCTCCGGCGCGGAGAGGGGCACGCCCCTGGCGGCCGCCGCGATCGTCCCGCCGGCTTGCGCGCCGACACCCATCACGAAGCCAGGCAGGCTTAACACCATATCCGCCAGTACCGCCGCCGACCCGCCGAGGTTCTTCGCGGCCTCCACCCCGCTCTGCAACGCAAGGTCGAAGGTAGTCGGCTGCTTGAAGGTGTCCTTCTTGCCGGAGAGGAACTCCTCGTCGGAGACGACGCGAGCGGTTGGCTTTGCTGGAGCGGGCTCAGCAGGTTTCGTAGGAGCAGGAGTGATGCGTCCGGTCGATACCCGGCTCGGAGCGGCCGCCGGCGTAGGAGTGCCCAGAAATTCCGCGTCAGAGAGCAGCTCACTCATCTTCGTCTCCATCGTCTTCTTCAGTGTCGGCGGCTGCCGGTGCGGGACGGCCATTACCCGCCGTTAACGAACGTCCGGTAACCTCCCAGCCTTTCCCAGTCCACTTCGCCACCTGGCCAGTCGGGCTGGTGTAATACATTCCGACTGTCCGGTCCGAGGTGCTGCTGGGAACAGGCACCGCCGTCTCCGGCGTCCTTCCCCGGCCGGTATACTTAGTCTTCTTGCCCCACTCCAGTCCCAGCGCCCCAATCTTCGTGCTGCTCGTGCTGAACATTCCCGCCTGCTGCGCGTTGGTAATTGCCTGCTGAATCGCCGACGCTCGGGTAAGGGCAGGATTGCGCTTGATCAGCTCCTTCGCTGCAGAGGCAATATCATACGCCGCCTCTTTCCGATCGTTGATATCCAGCTCGGGGAAGTCCTTCTTCAGCAGATTGGTCGTGTAGTCCACATCAGCACGGCCCGGCGGCGCAATCTCCTTCCCCCCGCCAGTCTTCGCCAGCCGCTCTTCCCTCGCGCGGATGATGGCCAGACGGGCTCCTTGAAGTGCAAGCCCCCGTTCGTGCTGAGCCAGCCGCCCACTCCGATAGCGATTCCTCGCTTCATCCTCCTCCGTCTTCCGTTGCAGCTCCGCCTGATCTTTCACACTAATCGCAGCGTTGCGGAATTGATCCCGCAGTTGCGGATCGAATTGCACTCCAGCCCAGGGAGCTGGGCGTCCGTACTGCACCTGGTAGATCGCGGCGGCCTGCTCCCAGTCGTCCTGGCTCTGCACATCACCGAGCAGTCGGGCCTGCGCGTCCGCCTGAGTTACCTGCGCATCAAGAATGCTCTTAGCCGCCGACGCCCGACGAGCATCCGCCGAAGCATCGCGGCTTCGCAGCAGTGCTGCGGTTTCACTAAGCTTCCTCGCCTGCTCGATCGACCCTGCACCGGCGGCCTGCGCGGCCAGCCGATCCCAAGCCTCTGCCATAGAGGGCGGCCGGCCGGAAGGGGAGGGGCCTGAGCCAGGGGTAGCTCCTGCCGCCCCTTGAGGGCCAGCCGCCGGATTGAAGATATTCGAGGCGAGGGCGGCGAGTTTCTTATTCGCCTCCATCTCCGTCCGCAGCTTCTCATTCGCCAGCAGGCGGCTCTCCAGCTGCGCCGGTTGCTGTGCGATCTCGCCGAGGGTTTGCAGGTTAGCCAGTCCGCGCCCGACCGTCTGCACGCCGATCACATCGCCAACAGGTGCTCCGAACATTTCGGCCATGTCAGCTCCTTACCACATCCGAGCCAGATAGCCCAGAGACGCCAGCGCTTTGCTCGTCGCGTCGTTCGCAGCAACCGCTCCGACGTAGGGATTCGGCGCACTACCTGCCACCATCGGGCCGATCTTAGCTCCGGCCAGCCCAGCCAGTCGATCGAATTCTTCGCCATAGGCCTTGGTGCCGTAGTCGCGAAGGGCAACCGCCATGTTACCGGAGCCGAGGTAGCCGCCGGCGGCCAACTGCCGCATAAGGGCCTGCTCTCCCGCCTTATACCCTGGCAACTCAAACACTTTACTCGGATCGCTCGCCAGGCCCTGCAGCTGCTGCTGATAGAACCCTCGCTGGCTGGCAAAGGGATCGTAGATCGGCGCCATCTGCGGAGTGTCGCTGGCGGCCGCCCGAATATCCTTCGCGCCTTTCAGCCCCATTCCAGCAGAGAGCAGGCTCAACAGCGCACTCGCTCCGCCCATGCCTAGCCCCAGCTTCTTCTTCAGATCAGGATCCATCTGACCGAAGAGGCCTTCAAAGAGACTGCTCAGTCCCGAACCGGCTGGTCCGCCGTAGACAGAAGGGTTCAACGAAAACCCAGCTCCCGTCGGCGATGCCAGGCCGCTACCAAGCGCAGCCCTGTTAAAACTACCATTAGTAAGATTAAAGCCGCCAGTTGGTGGAAGGAAGGAGGAGTCACCAGAAAACGAAGAGGCCAGCTCAAACAGACCCGGAGAGGTCTGATTGAACAAGCCGCCCGCTGTGTCGAGGATCGCCGGCGGCATGAGATTGCCAGCCATTTGCGAAATTGCGTTGGTGTCTACAATCGCCGGCGGCATCGCTGTTCCGTCTAGCGCAACAGGCGGAGCAGGCATCGGCGGCGCACCTCCGCCGGCCAGGCCGCTTAGATTATCCCAGAGACTAGCAAGCGCTCCTGCATCTCCCATCATCCCCGGCAAGCCGCCGATGAAGAAGCTCGCGCCGGTAGTGATAAGCGACTCTGTGAGCGGATCACCGGCAGCCTTCCTAACCGCTCCTGGCTCTACTCGACTGTTTAGCACCGAGCCCCAGTCAATCGGACCACCGGCGGGCAACTGAAAGCCCGGCGCAACGTCGCTGATTGCCTGACGCAGGCTTCTTCCTGGGCTGATCGCTGCAAAACTTCCTTCTGCGTCGTTCAAATCCAGCGAATGATAGCGTGTCTCGGGCACGCTACCTTCACCGTACTGTCCTACCTGGTAAGAAAGGTAGTTTGGCGATAGCAGCTGGCCGACGGTAAAGCCGCCCTCCGGCATTCCCATATTCGGATTGTAGTCTGGGGTCCAGGTTGCCATAGTCACACCTTCCTTGCGAGTTCGTACCACTTAGCGTCAGTGGAATCATACACTAACGTCAGGGTGTTATTGGCCGCCGTGGCGAAGTCCACCCCTCCATTAAGCATGATCGGTTTAAAATTCCCGCTAGCAGCCTGATTATGCTTCACCAACGGGTTGGAGTTGAACTTCATCTCTATCCTCGAACCGCCTTGCCAGCCCGACGAGTCGATCAGATTGATCTGCGTCGAGCCGGTGATCTGAAAATAGTTGCCGTCAGTGCCGACGGTTAAGTTGTTCGCCGAGGCAACCGCCGCGCCTTGACGTTCCTGCAGCCGGCCGGATAGAACAGGCGCGGTGAGAGCGGATACTTGCGCAGCCGTCAGATGGCTGTGGTCGCCGGCGGACCCACCCTGCAACCCACTCAGCGACTCATGGTCAATCGTTCCACTCCCGCCGCCGGAGTTGTTAATCACCTGCGTCAGATCGAGAAACCACTTGAGCCAGATTGGGTTAAAGCGCGCCCGCTTCGTCTGCTCGTCCACGAGCACAACGTCTGCGTAAGTCGGCGGCGGCTGGAATTCAGAGGCCATCAGAGCGTCCCGATATCGAACTGCAGTTCAACCGCCTTCAGCCGCGGCATACGGACAGGCAGGCGATGGCGGAAGTTGTAGTCCCTGGTAACGAAGGTACCGCAGTTGGTGATGAACTTTCTCTTCTGACTCATATCAATCGTGCGGAAGTTACTCCACCGCCGCGACTGATAGTCATTGTCGTTATGCCGCACCATGAGCTGGCTGCCCTGCACTTGATCCGCGACGACAGTCAGAACGTTCAGCTGCTTCCTCCGCTCCGTCCCTGCGTCAAACGGAGGGGTGTAGATATCAACCTGAATCAGGTCCCCATCATCCGTCGCATAGCCGTTATCGGCCACGTAGATCTTCCCGTTCGATTCGTGCTGGAGCAACTGTTCATGCGTGTTCCGGTAGGTGCTGGACACAATCGGGAAGTAGTTGCCGTCCGTGTCGGTCCACTGTGCCCACATCCTCTCCCGAATATCGTAGGCAAGGGTGAGATTTTCATCCTTCAGCGTCACGACGTAGAAGCTGTGCCCGTCGTGCTTGAGTTGGAAGCTGAGGACGTTAGTAAGAGTCGCTCCGTCCAGCAGCCTCTCAATCGCCGGCGTAGAGATGATCTCGAATTTCAGATTCTCCAACTTGCCGATCTGCACCGAGCTGCCGCGATTGGTAGTGATCCAGTAGTGCGCGCCGTCGATCTCCTGCACCGAATCTTGATTCACGCAGCCATAATTCACCTTCGCGCCCTGAACGGTGCCTAACGGGCTGCCCGCGCTATTCGCCGCGTCGTAGAAGATCTCCGTGGACCACTCTTTAAAGATCACCACATAAACGAGTTGCTTGCCCAACGCCACTCCGCCATCCGGCTCGATCTGCGCAGTGATGGTGTTCAGCGCGTTCCAGTTCACCGGATCGTTAATGTCACTCCCGCGGATAGTGGCGGCCGCCGTGGCGACATAAGTCGTCCCGTCCAGATACGCCCAGCCTTTCACAAAGGAGCTAGGGAAGTCCACGTCAGTGATCTCTACCAGCCCGCCGCCATCATCGTAGTTATACGCCTTTACCCCATTTCCCAGCTGCAGCTTCGGCGTGGCGCCCAGGCAGGAAGAGAACCGATAGACGCCGCCGGCGGTATTAACCGCCCCCTTATCCGTCGAGCCTTTATACAGATGGCCGCCGACGATGGAGTAGATATCTCCCTTCCAGTTATACACCCCCTGGCCAGTCCCGGTCGTCCCCGACGGCTGCGTACTGTCCCCGAGGCCGGGCCGCTGGTAGATGAAGTATTCCTGCCGTTTAGTCTTCTCAATATACGCGTTGAGAAGCTTGGCGTCCTTATCCGTCGTCTGATCCCGGTTCTCGGGTTCGACGATCAGGGGAAGCCGCGGCGGGACGGCGACTGACTGAGCGGGCGGCATTAGCGGAAGGAACTCGCAGCGTATTGGGAGCGAGGATCGGGCTGGAACTGAGTCGGCGCATCCTCGACGTCCCAGTCTTCCAGCGCGGTCCGATACATTTCGGCCTTCTGCTCGCAGCGATTGATCACCGCCTCCGGTTGGCCGGTTGCGAGGTCGGCGGCAAGTCCCCAACGCAGCGCCATTCGCCACTCCTCCGGGAAGTTCATCGTCTCGTCCAGCTCCGTCGGATTGGTGATCTGCGCCTGCAGCAACAGATGCGCGGTGCCGGTCGCGGCGGTAGTATCGGGCGTCGGCCAGAAAGTTACTTCCAGCAGAACCTGCTGCTTGTTGACGAAGTAGCTGTTGATCGCGCCTTGCTGGGCGACCTGGCTGAGGGTCAGGTAGTCGTTCCAGCTCAGCACGTTGAGCGGGTAGCGATTCGCGGGAGTGCTGTTATCCTGATAATACGCCTGGATAACCCGCAGCGGCTTAGTCATATCCACCGACCCACTCGGGCCGAGGGTGTACTGAGCCGTACCCGCTACTAGAGTTACTGCAGTATCCACGTTGACCCAGAGCTTCAGCCCCTTCGTCCCGAAGAAGTTAATCAGGTCGCGCAGCCGCCGCATGCCCATTGCATACTGCTCGCCGGTAGGAACATCGCCGAGCGGAAGCAACCCGGCGTCCATATAGGCGTCTGTGATAACTCCGTTCGGGGTGTTGATGCTGGGAATGGTCATGGCTTACTCGTAGTGAGCCGAGAAGGTAACCGTGCACCAGAACACCTCGGAAGCCGTCGCAGTTCCCACGATGAACTTAGCAACGGCGGCCACCCACTGGCCTGGCTGCACTACAATCGGGCTAGGGAAGGCTACGTTGAGGGCTTCCGCCGGAGTCCCGATGGCGGCGGCGACAACCCAGCTTTGCAGTCCCAGGGCAACTCTTCGCCAAGCCTTCGCCGTCGCGGTGGCGAAGGAAGCGGATTCCGCCTGTGCGAGGGAGGGAATCGTGGCCCCTGTCGCGCCGAATACTAGGGACCACTGAAGGATCGACGCGGTGGTAGCAACCGCCGCTCCGATCACCACAGAATCAATCCGCATCCCGGTGATGATCAGGTTCCTCGGTGTCTGGTTGATACCGCCGGTAGGGACCTGGAAGGCCGTCACACAGCCGTCGACGCCGGCGGCCGCCGCTTGGATGCCAGCCTGCCCGCCCAGACCAGTAGCAATAGCAACCGTCTGGGAAAGCGCGCCACCAGTAACTGTCGTCGCGGCGGTAGCGTTCGGCAGCAAGGCGGTCGTTCCCATCGTGCCGCCATTCTGGCCTTGATAGGCCATCAAGCCCATCGAAGCCATCTGCTGCGCCCAGGGCTTAACAGTCTGCAGGTCCATCAGCGACACACTGACGTTCGCCACCCGCATAGTGTTAGTGTTCGACACCGCGCCGGTGTTATACTTCATCATAAACGCCGGCAGCGACCCGCCAAGGAACGGCTGGCCGTTCGCATCGGGCATGTCTAGGGTACCGAGCAGAACGTTGTTTCGCCAGAATTCCACCTTGCGAGTGCCGATCACGATCACATGGTGGTAGATTTCGCCGAGAGTGTAGTCGCCGGCGACCAGCAACGTACCTGTCTGCGTAGGCGTATTGTTGAAGTTAATGACGCCGATCAGACCTGCGGAAGTGAAGGAGAACCAGCAGCCATCCGTCGGCGGGGTGGTCGCGGCAGAGGGAAGGCCAACACCCTGCAGCCAAACTTCGTTAGCGACCAACGGCGCGGTGAAGGGGCCCCAATCCACTTCCAACGCGAGCGGCCCGGTGCCTTCCAGCGGGAAGTACGGGAACGTCCGCATGAAGGCGCCGTGGGAAGAGGTAGTGCCCTGCACGACGGAGAAGTTAACCGTACCAGCGCCGGGCTGAGCAGCAGTCAGGGTGTTGAAGGTATACGACCAGAGAGAAGTGTTCTGTGCCGACGCGTTGAAGCTATCCCAGAACAACTGCGTATCAATCCCTACACGCAGGCGATAGTCCTGCGACGCCTCCGGCTGCCGTACCAGCCGCGAGCCGGTTACACTCCCCGGATCGTTCTCCGCGAGCAGCGTAGCAAATCCCGCGTTAGCAATACCCCCGCCTTGCTGCGTCCCGTTCGGCAGAACCAGCGGCAGGTTGCCCTGCAGGTTATAGCTAGAATCTACGTTCGCCTTGCCGGACGACGAGCTGCCACCATCAATGATTGCCATTTAGGCCCCCACTTGGTAAAGGAATTTCCGGGCGCCTACGACAGGGCCAGGAGAAAAGCTGATACTGCAAACCGCGCTACCGGAGCCGGGGAGGGCCGCGATCGTCGCGCCGTCCCATTCCCAGTCTCCTGTAGCACGCCCAGTTGCCGCCTCCCCGCAGGGTACAACCGCGATCTGCGAGGCGCTGGTGATGCTCGCGTCGGTGATGGTAAACTGCGCGTCGTAGACAGGAGTACTGCCGAAGTTTATCTCAATTTCCGTCCACGTGCCTCCACCCCCACCGCCGCCGTTTTCCCAGCCGTAGTCCCAGTCCGCATCAGACAGCTTCGTAAGTACCTGCCCGGTCGTGCCTCCGGCCGGGGGATACTTACGATAGCCTGCTTGACCCTGCGTCATTACTTCGGCGTGATGTAGGTGACTTCGAGCACAGCGCCGTTGGTGTAGCTGTTAACCACCAAACGGGACGCTCTCGCCAGCACGGCCAACGGGGCGCTGAGACTCGCCGACTTGTTCGTGAAGTTCGCGTCGTTGAGCCAGAGCAGATCTCCTTGCGCCGGCTGCGGCTCCGCTCGAATATCGCTCATGGTATCTTCCATGTCGAAGTTCGCCGTGCCAGTCAGCTCCACCTGCACATTCACCGTCTGGCCCTGAAGGAAGATCTCGAGCGGGATTGTCTGGGAGACGAATTCATCCACCCAGCCGACGTCCATCGTGTTCGCGCCGAGGGTGCTGGCGGCGCTGATCTGAGTGACCGTCTTGAAAAAGGCGGTTGTCTCCACTGGCGTAGTGTTAGGACCGGCGAGGGTTTCGCTGATCGTCACCCCATCTGCGTCAGTCCCCGTAACGGTAATGTTGATACCGCTGAGGTTAGCCGCCGAATCCAGCGAGATCTGATGGGCCAGCCCATCCGACGGCCCGCTGAGGGTGAAGGTCGTCCACGGCCCGGCACCAGTTAGACCAGTCGCAATCCCGGTCGTAGTAGTGTTTGCGGGGGTGAACGTGTAGGTTACTGGACGCATCGTCATGGCGGTCTCCTTAAGCCTTCGCCAGTTCTTGCAGGGCCTGCAGCTTACGCCGCACTTCAGCCTCGCGGGCCAGCACGGCGGCCTCCCGCTCTTCCAAGGAAGCTTGCTGCGAAGCCAGCTTTTCAGCCAACGCTTGCGCGATTGCCTGTTGGGCGGCCAGGCGTTTTTCCTGTTCGGCCAGGGTCTTTTGCAGCTGAGTGGTCTGCTGCCGGGTGCTCTCGGCGGCCGCCCGCTCCGCTTTTGCAGCTGCCAGATCCTTCGCGCCGGCTTGCCGCGCCTCGGCGGTCAGCTGTTCCGCTTCCGCTTTCGCCGAAGCCAGCGTGCTCTCCGCAGCCGCCTGCGCAGCCTCAGCAGCCTCCACCGTCGCGTACTTCGCGGTGAGGGCTTGCAGCTGTTCCGTCAGCGCGGCGGCCCGCCCCAACAGCTCCTTTACTTGCTCCGGATTCTGCAGCAGCCCGAACAGCGTACGCAGCTGCCCAAGCATTTGCATATCCGCGGTAGACAGATTCATGGTCGCTCCTAAACGGGGGCCGAAGCCCCCTGGTGAGAGTTAGATGAGCGTACCAGCCGTCGCGATCGTCGCGGCGTAGTAGTTGCCGCCAACCCAGCTCATCGCTGCGCCGGTGATCGGAGCCGTGCCGGACAGAATCTGCATCCGGTTGTTAGCGATCATACCGGTGGAGGTGGCAGTAAACACCATCGCCTTGGTGCTGGAGCCGGTCTGGTTGCTGATCAGGTTACCGTTCACCGTCAGGTTGGTGGTGTCGGTGGTGAGACCCTGGATCGCGCCAACGCCGGCAGTGTACGCACCGAAGAAAGTGTTACCGATGATGCTGATGCCGTCGCCGCCAACGATACGAACGGCTGCGGTAGTGCCAGCGTCCGTCGTACCCTTGAACGTGTTGTTCTGCAGCAGCATCCGGTTCGCGGCCGCCGTGGTCAGAAGGCCGAGCACCGCCTGCGCGCTCGCCGACGCGGTAATGACCTCCGAACCGATGAGGGCGAAGTCGGCGGCTTGGACCTGAATACCATTGTCCAGCGCGTCGATGCCAGTCAGGTCAATCACGAAGTTCGCGAGGCAGACGTTGGCGGCACTGACGAGCAGGGAGGCAGAAGTAGCCGTGCTGACCGTCAGCGTCGGGCGGTTGCGCCCAGTACCCAGACCGATGATCGTCACGCCCGCTACATCGAGGGTGAGGCCGCCGGCGGAAGTGATGCTTTCTGCATGGCCCGACTTGACCATGATGATATCGCCGTTACTGGCGCTGCAGAGATCCAGCGCAGCGGCGATGGTAGAGACAGGCTTCTGGAACGTGCCGGGATTGCCGGCGACGCCAGCGCCAGAATCGACCCAGTAAACATTGCCGCCGTAGCTGTTCAGCACAGGCATGCCGCGGACGTTCAGGCCGAAGTTGAACCCAAACGGGAAGTTGGTTTGTTGCGGGGAGGCACCAGCACTCATGGCAAAAGCTCCTTAAGGAGACACCGAAAGTCCGTTTCGGCTGCGGAGGGGCAACTGCCCTTTTAGCCGTCCATTACACCCGCATAATGAACGGTTAAAAAGGCTCCCTTGCGGGAGCCCCCTTGTTGCTCACTGCGAAGCGAAGATCCCTCGCGGGTCGGTGCAGCCGACGCTGAACCGCATATACGTCGCGGCCTTCGCGTTCTTCGTGTCGAAGTCGTTGTCCTGGTCGAACTCCGGGCGGTCCCGCCAGAACATCTGCATCCCGTTCGGGCAGTTGGTTCGGACGAACCAGTAGCTCGACGAGGTGAAGAAGTGGTTCATCTTGATGCCCTTGGGGAACGCATTGGTCGCCTTGAGCACGTTGATGTTGTTGTTCGCAGTGTCGGATTGCAAAACGCTCTTCAGAATCCGATTTGCGTTGAACCACTCTTGCCGCGGGATGTGGAGGCTTTCCTGCATGAGCGAGATCAGGAGGCCGCGATCCGACTGCGTACCCATGATCTGAATGCACATGTCCTCCAGTGCAGCCTCGGACAGGTCGGCCGAGGGGCTGAGCTCGTTGCTGTACGTACCGCCAGTCGTGTTGACGTGGGCGGTACTGACCAGCGCGACTCCGTCACCCGTGGTGAAGTAGGTGGGGGAGAACGCATTGTTGTACAGGAACGCCGCCACGTTCTCGATCGTCTGATTGATCGAGAAGGCATTCGCCTTCGCACGGCGCATCGAGACCTGCTCGTAGAGGTTGTCCTTCAGCTCCTCATACGTCACGATGTAGCCGAGCGCGTAGGCGATGTGCGTGTAGCGGGTCACCGGGCCTTGGACTTCCGAGTCATACGACAGGGACTGGCCCTGCGGTTTGATCGGAGCGAGCCCGAAACCGGTGATCTGCACATCTTCCTCGTAGGCCTTGTCCGAATCCTCTTCGTCGTAGAGGTCGGAATACTCCTTCGCGTGGGCATCGTACACCTGCCCCCAGAAGTCGTGCACCCCAGGCCAGAGTGCTTTTGGGTGTGATCCAGTAGTGATTACGCCACCGGGCATGATCTTCTCCTTTGGTTAGGCAGTACCGGCCTGACCGATACGGTAGGCGTGATTGTTGATGATGCACCACCACTTGGCGTAGGTGCCGACCGCGTTATCCTGCCGCGGCGCCAGCTGCAGGATCTTCATCTGCAGGGTAGCGGTGGTGGCGGCCCCGGAGCTGTCCAGCATCCAGCCCGAGACGTAGCCGTTGTTCACCCCAGACACCAGGTTGAAGTTCAGGGCGACGTCCGTGACAGCGATTGCGCCGCCAACGGAATCTTCCTGAAGCTCAAAGATAGTGTTCGGATCGTCAGCGACCAGCACGTAGTAGTTCCGGCTCTTGGTGGCCGGAATCACGATCGGGCTGTCCTGCGGCACGCCGTAGTCCGAGCCGTAGCTCAGAGCGCCTGCGCCGGAGACGATCGCGCCGAGGACAGAGTTGCCAGTGCCCGCGGTAGCGAGGGTGATGGTGGGAATGCCGTTGGCGTCCGCGCCGCCTGCGAGCATGACAGGATCACCGATCGCGTAGGCGTTGGTGTCGTCCGTGTCAGGAATGCAGTAGACGCGGCCGCCGCCGGTCCAGGGAGCACCGTTCAGGTACCCCACTGGCGACAGGCCGGTAGGCCGGTTTGCGTTTGCCATTTAAGACTCCTTGTGGGTTGTCCCTAACCCTTCTTGCGGAAGAGGTCAGGAATACGGGTTCGGCGGTTATCGACATAGCGCGCTTGCGCGTCTTCAGCCGACTCGCCTGCAACGCGGCCGCCCATCTGCCCGGTACGATACCCGGCGGTAAGGGTCTCCGCGATCGAATCATTCCTCTGATCGTTCAGGGCCTTGTCCTCTTTGTAGTGCTCCAGCGACTGCTTCATCAGATACATCCTGATCGCATTGCCGCCACCATCTACCTCGCTGCCCTCGATAACCGACACCCTCGAGCCAAGATCGGTGTTTCCGTTATGGCTGGCGTCGCCGCCGAGAGCGACAGAATTCAGCTCGATCTCCTCCGGACTGACGAAGATAAAGCCGGCGCGTTCCGCTTGCGCCAGGCGCTGCGGAGTGCCCCGAAACCAACGGAGGTGGAATCCCGGAATTTCCGGCACCTCCAGTTTCCGCTGCGGCACAGACAGGGGAATTCGCTTGCGGGTCTCTGCGTCTTTGCCCGGAGCGACGGACGGGTTTTGGCGCTGGGCCTTCGCGGCCAGCTCAGCTGCTTTCTCTTGCGGGGTAGTCATTACTATTCTCCTTGGAAGTACTGCTTAGCGTAGCTTGCACGCCAAGAATTCAGATCCTTGTGGGCACGGTTCGGGCCGACGAGGCGCTGGGCCATACGGTCGCAGACGGTTTTCGCATCGGCGGGGAGGTCGGAGTAGGACTTCGCGCCGCTGCTACCTCCGCCATTGCTGCCGCGGCCAGAGCCGCCATTGCCCGACTCGACCTTACCAGTCCCGCCTTTCCGCGGCGCACCGAGGATTTCATCGACCTTCGCAGCCACCTTGTCGAGGAAAGCCGCGCCGATGCTGGTTTCACCTTCCTGACGCAGGCGGACAGCCTCGACCTGCGCAAGGGCCATGCGGCGGGGGTCGGCGACGAACTCAGAATTCCGTGCGTTCCAGGCGAGAATATCAGGGGCGACCTGAGCGCCGGGCGCGGGCTTTTTATCCTCCTTGCCGTCGTCCTTCGCTGCCTTATCGGCGGCGTTCAGCTGCGTGAGCTTATCGGTCAGCTCGGCAACTTGCTTGTGGTCTCCGTCGCGGGAGGCCTCGGCCAGCTGCTCCTTCAGCTCCGCGCGGGCGGCTTCCACCTGCTCTTGCACATCCTTGTCGTGAGATTCCTGCAGCGCCTCGATCGCGGCGTTAGCGGCTTGGATGGAAGCGTTCGAAGTGGCCAGTTGCTCCCGCAGCAATTGCACTTCCCCCTTCAGGCGCTTGTTGTTTTCCTGCACGATGGGGAGCACATGGCGGCCTCGGTCGAGGAACGTCCGCGCGTCAACCCAGTGGTCGGGATTGCCCTTCCAAGCGTCCTTATCAGCCCACCCGAGCTGCTTCGCTTCGGCGACTTCAGCTTCGGTCACGTCTGCCACTTGATCTTCGTCAGCCATTTTTCACTCCTTCTCTCTTCGTGATCTTGCAGAAAATGTCTCGATCGTTCACCAGGCGGTAGGTCTTCCCGTCCGCCGGACCCTTCGTGACGAAGCCGGCGAAAGCGGTGATGAAGACCTCATCCTCCACCTCACACCGAGGCATGGGTTCGTCTTGCCAGGCGCAGGCACCAATGGCGACCACCCGCGCGCGCTTTTGCGCAGCCGCAGACTGGCTCTCCACCGACTCCGGCAGCTCGATCAAGCTCCCCGCCTTTCGCTTCAGTTCCAACATTTCCACCAGGACCGCGCGGCCCAGGGGTTCCAGCCCACTCGTGTTATTCATCGTTGAGTTCCTCTCTCATTTGTTCAAAGGTCATTTGCTCCAGCCACCGAAGCGCACCTGCGCGACCGATTGCAGTCGCGTTAAGCTGTGCTGTTCCTTCCACCGATTCTGCAGTGATGTTCCCGGCTTCCCAAGCATCACGCAAGCTCTCCCGCACCTTGGGCAGCAGCCGCTGGCGCAGAAGCTCCGTCACCGGATGCTGCAGCCAGTCCGCGAACATTTCCTCCGTCAGCACCGAGTTTGACTTGTTCACGCTTTACCTCCATTGCTTTTATCATTACGTCAAGTTGCTTCATGATGTGCTCATTCCGCTGCTTGAACATGCCAAGCATCGCGTTCAGCATTCCGATCTTGCGGTCTTCAGCATCGCCGGCGGTGTTGGCCTTAGCGATTTCGATATCGGAGAGGATCTTGATAATCTCCGCTTCGTTGACGCGGCGCTCTTCCTGCAGCGTAGCGACGAATTTCTGCTGCTCGAACTGTAGCCAGGCGGCGTCCGCTTGGTTCTTGAGTTCCTGAATCTGCAGCTTTGCATCCTTCGGCGCGCCGGTTTTGGACACTCCGGGGTACACAGCATCAATCGCGTCGATTTTAAGCGCCTTGAGGAAGCGCCGCTCGACCTCTTCCGGGTTGTAGCCGGGGGTAGCCATCGCAGCTTGCTTGAGCATCTGGGCCTGAGCAATGGCGAGCTGGTCAGAAGCGATGTTCGGGTCGGCGGAAGGCGCGACTTCATCAGGATTGCCGAGGTAATCCTCGCGCAGAGCGAGCTGATTCTTCCCGTAAAAGCTGCGAATCGGCATGTAGATGCCGTTGAGGATGTAACCTTTGCGGAATTCGGCCTTCATCGCGCGCCAGACGCGCTTGAAGATGGCGGAATAGATCTTCGAGCCTTCCTGAACCATCGTTCGAGTGGTCTCAGCGGGGGTATTCTGCCCCGGAGTCTCGCCGACGAGAGGGTCGGTAGTGCCAGCGACCCGATTGACGTAGTTAATCAGGAGGCTGAGGAGGTTGAAGAGGACGGCAGAGGGCTCGCGGACGGGCAGAGGGAAGATTCCCTTGCGCAGATCGTCGCCGGAGCTGTCAACACGCTTCCATTCCAGCGGGGCGAAGGTGTAGGGGCCGCCGCGGACCTTCACACCACGGGCGAGGAAGCCGCCGGCGGTGTTGGACATGGTTCCTGCATCGACCAGCTGGTTCAGAATGCTGTTCACCGACTCGTTCAGAGGGCCGAGCAGCACCCCAAAGCCCACATCGTAGATGCCGCCGTCGGGGCTGGGGATGAAGGAGTACTTGGTGTAGTACTGCGTCGGGGTAATCTCGATGATTTCTCCGGCTTTATTGCGCTGGATAGCCTCTTCAGTGTCGAAGCCAGTGACAATGCGAAGGACACACTGCGAGCCTTCCTCGATAGTGATGATGTAGGGCTCGGCATAGCCGTCCTTGTCCAAGTCGAGATCGAGGCACTGCTCCAACAGCAGGAACGGAGTGGTCTCGTCGGACTGCGGCGGGGTTACTCCGTGGCGGTTGTCACGCTGAGAAGTGTCCTGCGTGGCGCGAGGGGTCGGGGTTTCTTTATACCAAGCCTCGTCCCGAACGTCGCGGAAGGTGCCGCGAAGGATGCGGGAATGCAGGCCATTTCGCTGCATCGGGATCTGATGGGTCTTGCGGGGGGAAGTCTCAACACTCTTCGACCAGTAATCGACAACGAGGTCTTGAGCGAGGACAGTCTCGTCAACCCGATGACCCTTGCCGGCGTCCCAGTAGGACTTGACGAAGCAGCAGCCGACGATAGGAAGGTTGATTAGCAGCCGATCCTTCTGCTCTTCCCAGCTGAGGTCTTCCTCCAGCACCTGATAGCTCATGTGAGTGCTGATGCGCTGGGCGCGGGCGGTTTTCTCGCCGGAGGGGTCAGGGCCGATCACACGGCACTTGACGATATCAGTCCCGCTCAAAATCGCAGGGTAGGCCCGGGAGTGGAACTGAAGGGCGGCAATCGTGACGAGCGGGAAGGCGATATTGCTGGCGCCGGGCCAGGGGAAGGTTTTATCCTTCTGCAGCTGCATGGCCAAGTCCATCGCGGCTTGAGTACGGCGTTCCCAGCGCTGACGGGAGTGCTTATCCGCGGCGTAGCCGGCGTGGACAATCCCGCCGATCAAGTCGAGATCCTCCTTGCTGAATTTCTCGCAGAGGTTCGGCGACTGGACGGTTCCCTTGTCCAGGGTCAATTTGGCACTTATGCGCTCAATCAGCACTTCCAGACCCTCGCTTATCAACCCCCAAACCAACACCAAAGGCCAAAGCCAAACCAACCTCAGCAAAACCCTGCTCGGCAAGGAAAAACAGGGGGAAAGGCCAACGCACAGAACGGTCGCCGGTGGGCATCATACTCAGTAGCCCGTAGTCGCGGAGCGGCCGTCTCTGCCGGCGCCCCTTCGTTGGCGGTTCATCTGGATGATGGAGAGCTCTTCCTCCTCCATGAAGTCCTCTTCCTCGACCGGGCCGAGACGCTCCGCGCCGATCGCCAGCAAGCTGTCGGCGTCGAACTGATCATCCAGGGTTGCCTGGCTGCCGCCGGTGAATCGCAAGAGCTCCGCCTCGTGCCCGGCGTACCAGTCGGTGTCCTTATCGAACTTCACCCCGCCGGCGCGCGTCCGCTTCTGCAGCGTGCGGCCGCGGGTCGCCTTGTCCTTGATGGAAGGGACCGGCTCGAAGTTGATCCAGATGCCGCGCTCCCTCATCTCATTCCTGATCATCGGGGCGACGCTCTTCCAGATCACACCGTCCTCGACGAAAAAGACTTCCGGGTTCCACCGCTTCTGAATAACAAAGAGTTCGTCGATCCACTCCAGCGTGTCCCAGCGGCCTGTGCGGGAATCAATCACATGGAGGATGTTCTGCGGACAGACACCACCCACAGAGAAGCTGGTGCGGTTCGCCAGGTCGTTCTTGCTGACCGCGAAGTCGGCGGCCGCCAGCACCCGCTTCTCCGCTTCCCGATCAGCCTCATTCATCGGCAGGAAGTCTTGCCGGCGGAGATACGCCTCTGCATTATCCTGCGGGTCGTTGAGGAACTCCTGGCTGTAGCCGGCGGCATCCCCATCCTCCACGAATTCCATCTGGCGGCCCTTCAGCCGCGCGGGCGACCAGGCCTCCGGCCAGAGGATATCGCCGAAGTCGTCGAAGGCCCGATGGGCTTTAAAGAACAGGCTCTTCCAGGTCTTATTCTTCTGCAGGCGGCTCAGCAAGCTATCCTCATGCAGGATCGTCCCGTGCACCCTCACCCTGCCGCCGCGGCCTAACGCCTGCTTTGCAGCGCGGAAGAACCAGCGCCGGAACTTAGCGCGGCGGTCCCGGTTCTCCACCTGCTCATCATCTTCCATATCATCGGCGACCAGCAGGTTCGGCCGCTTGCCCTTCCACATCTTCCCGCGAATCTTCTGCTCCGCACCCCGAGCGAGAATGCGAAAGCGATGCCCATCATCGCACTTAATGATGATATCAACCTTCGAGTCCTGCTCGAACTCCTTAATCCCAAACTCCGCCCGGAGGTCCTCATTCTCCAGCAGCTCTTCCCGGATGTTGGAGAGCTGCTCGGCGGCCATGTCTTCCGTGCTGCCGACGAGGATCACGTAGTCGCTGACTCGGAAGCAGACCTCCGCCAGGATGAACACGAAGGTGAACCCGGTGCTCTTCGCGTGCTCGCGGGGGGCAACCAGGCAGATCTGCGGGTGGTCGCTCGCGTAGGCCTCCCAGCCGACCCGGTGGAACGGAGGGGTAGGGACAGGCTGGTCATACCTGGGGCTGAGGAAAACCCCGGCGAAGTTCTCGATCAGCTTCGCGTTTAACTGAACCTGTTTCAGCTGCCCGATCATACGAGGTCCGGGGTGATCGGGAGATAGGCGGTGAGCTGGAGGGTCTGGCTGAGGCTGGTGGTAATCGTGCACTTCAGCTCGTAGATAACTCCGACGACCCCGGCGGTGATCTTCTGCGAGACGATAGTCCCACTAGCGGACGCCGAGCCGGAGATGATGCTGCTCGGGCTGGCGTCAGTGCCGGAGTAGACACTCGCGGCCACTGTTTGCGTGCTGATGGTCTCCCCCTGCGCAAGCAGGCTGGCGAAGTCGAACTGATAGGTCTGGGTTGCCCCGACCAGTTTCGGCTGCAGTTCGACTCGATTGGTCACCCCTAGTACCCTCCGCGCTTTCGGGGGCGGGACTTAGTCGGGCGGCGAACCGGGCCGCGAGGGAGGGAAGGCCGGCGGGCAGCACAGCTCACGCGGCCTCCTTGTATAACTTGAGTTGCACTTTTTTCACAGGCACGGGCTCGCCGGCCTTGCGACAGGCGGCAATAAAAGCTCGCTCTTCGAAGTTCGGCCGACCAAAAGTCAGCACAGTGTCTTCGCTTTGCGCTTTCGAGTAAGGCTTCCGCCGACGAGAAAGTTTCACTACAAGGTCCGGGCGGATATAGCAGGTTGCTTTACGCACCCGCGGATTCTTCAGCGCCAGAACACAGCGCGCAGCTGCAAACGCAACAGCGCCACCACGCGAAGTGTCCATCAGCAACCCGCCATCCTGGCGTGCTGGCGAACCGGCTCGGCCTCAGTGGGCTCGAATTGCTCTTTCATCGGATTCACCGGCACGAGGTTGCGATCCCGATAGCGCTCAAGGGCTTCGCCCTTAGGCTGCTTGGGAGACCGGGAGGGGCTCGAGGACTTCGGCGGCTTGGCCATTGATGATCCTTTCAGGCACGGGCTGATTGAGGGAGAGCAGGCGGCCGGCGAGGCGCTCCAGCCGGTCTACCGCGGGGGTTTCGGGGACGGTGCTGAGCGCCCCGATACGAAGAGCCTTCGCGCCGAGTTCGGCGGCTTTCAGGGCGATTGCGGGGGAAACTGTGTTAGCCGGGCCGGAAAGCTTATCCATCAGGACCTTAACGCTCTGAATCGTCAGGGCGCGGAAGCGCTCTTCCAGCGAGGCCTTGATTTCCGGGTCGATCACCTCTTCCCTACGGGCGGCGAGCTTGGCCTGAAAGGCGTCACTCGCGAGGATGTTACTGACCCAGCTGGGGGTGTAGCCGAAGTGGGCCGCGAGATGATTCTGATCCATCCCAGGATTCTGAATGATCAGATCAATCATCGCGTCGTGGGTGTAGGAGCAGCGCTTCAGCCGCCCCATCGTGGGGGCGGAGGAGTCCTTCTGCCAGGCTTCCCCGGTCAGTTCGGCGACTAGCTGATCGCCGGCGTTCAGTGCCTGCTCACTCATCCATCGGCTCCCGCGTAGGGGCGCGCCTTGCGCCACCGATACGGGCATTATAGCGCATCCGCGGGCGGGCGGCAACCCGGACGGCGGAAGCAGATTATGGGACTGATCCCGGAAGCAGTTCGCGGAACTGGCCGGGCGGCTCGGCGGGGTGTACGGAGGGGGGATAAGCGGACGGCTGTTAATGGCCCGTAATGGACGTCCCAATCAATTATCCTGCGCAAATGAAAAACTGCATTTATCGAATTTTTCGCGCGATCAGATTTCCCCCCACCCCCCTCGATCCCAGAGGGGCAACCGGCCCGGTACGGGGGAGGCAGGGCATGGTGCAATGCAACAGGGGAATGCGAATGGGAACGGTTCGCGCTTGGGTTGCCGGGCGGCTGCGAATGATTCTCATTCATTCATGCTGCAGCGCAACGTGACCAATCCTGTCACCAGTGACAATTTTGGTCCGACACTTTTTGTCACTAGCCGTTGGAACAAACTGATAATAGCCAATGCAATCAACGGGTTAGGCGATGCGCCGGGGCAGGCACGATGCGTGCATATGGTCAGGTACGCCGGGAATGGTCCTGGCCACAACGGAGGCTCAAATGGCTAAAATGATTGAACCCGTCATTAACCTGACGGAACGCACGGTTACCTTCAACATCGCCGACGGCAGCGCGCCCCTTGTGTTCGATATGAACAAGGCGCATCCCGACATGGTGGCGCGGGCCGCGCTGGTCGGTTTCGCGCAGGTCCGCATCGTTGACGCGGCTGCCGTGGAACGGCAGGACGATGATGGCAACGTCCGGCCCGAGGCGGAAATGTTGCGCCTCAAGCGCGAGCGCATGGCGGCCCTGATCGAGCACATCGAATCCGGCACGGCGGAATGGGGTAGGAAGGCCTCCGGCAACGGCGGCGGGAAGTCCCTGACCATCGAAGCGATCGCCCGCGTCAAGGGCATTAGCTACGACGATGCGAAGGCGATGGTAGCGCGCCATGCCGAGGCCAAATACGACGGCGACACGCGCAAGGCGCTCGCGGCCCTGCGCGGCGGGCAACAGGTGCAAACCGCGATGGAGGCCATCCGCAAATCCCGGCAATCCGCGCCGAAGTTGGATGCGGATGCCGAATTGGCGAACCTGGCCTAACCCGGCAGGGCATTTCGGGCCGCGTGACAGGCGGCCCCATAATGCCAATCCCGGCAGATAAAGGAGGCTCGAATGTATACCATCGTTTGCTATGCCCATGCCGGTATGGATATCCGGTTGAAGTCCGACTACCTTCCGGCGGCGTATCTCGTCGCAGAGGCCCTGTCCGAAAAATGGGATCGCGTTGTCTGGATCTATCACGGCGACGAGCAGGTTGCCGCATACAACAGCGGCGAATTGCGCGGAACGGGGCGATAATCATGCACCTACTCCGTGAAATCCTCGCAGCGGAACAACTCGCTGCCTGTTTCGGCCCAAAATCGGCGGCGGCCTATCTGCGGGTAAAGGGCTGGAGCCTGCAAAGCGCCCTGCGAGTTTGCAGGAAGGGGAAATAGACGGCGGAAACGGGCGGGGGAGGAGGATTTTCCTCCTCCTTCTGCTTCTCCTTTTTCTTCTCCGTCATACCCCCCCCCATTCCCATACCCCCAGTTAGGCGTATAATGGGCGAGTCTAAGAGATATTGTTTTTATATTTATTTTTTTTTACTTAGTATACTACCCATTTCGATCTCTTAGCGCCCGTGGGAACGGGGGTATGTGGGGGAGAAGAAAGAGGAGAAGGAGGAATTTTCTTCTCCTTCTGCTTTCGAGCAGCAGGAGGAAATTCCTTCTCCATCCCTGTTTGACACGGAATGCCGCCCGTGCTATACTCAGCCTATTCCAATCCCAACGGGGGAGAAATGGCGAAGAATCAAACGAAAGCGCTCACACGGGAAGCCGCCTGGAAGGCCAAGCAGATGTATCAAGAGCTGGATAACAGGGGAAGAAGGAAATGGACGCTGCAGGCCTTGGCGGAATACTTCATCTGCGGGGAGACGACGATTTACCGAGCGGTTAACTCGTTAGGGCCCTATGCTTCGCTGCCGGAAGTGAAGAGTGAGGAGGAGCTGCAGCGGGCAGCCGCCGACTCATTAGCCAAACTGCAGAAGATGCTGGCCGAACCAGCACCGGTCGGCAATCCCCTCGCAGCGCCTGTCATGCCGATGAGTGAAGAAACGGCGGCTACACTTCGCGCTTTCGGAGCAGGGAGGATCGCGGATGCAGCAGTCGTCGCAGCACCACTCAAGCTGGCTCCCCGCGCAATCCCGCCTGATCCCCTTTCCGGCGGGGAAGGAGGGGAAGGGGATTCCCCCGAATCCGCGCTGGAGAGAATGGAACGGGCGATGCAGGAACAGTCGCCGGATAAACTACTGGAAGAGCTGAAAGGAGAAGGGAAATGAGCGAAGCAGAACAAACACCGGAGGGTTGGGAGGCGGAAGCTTGGGCAGCTGTCCCGATTGAGCTGAGGCAGGTCGCCAAGCGGCACGGGCAGAAGATCTACTCGCTGGTCATGCAAGCCGGCATCTGCGGCTACGCCGGCGGCATCATCAGCCAGCGACTCCGCAACGATCGCCGGGGACTGGAAGCCCTTTCGCGTCTTGTGGGAGTGATGAACGGGCTGATGGAGCAGTTGCTTGCCGCCATGCCCGATTCCGGCAAGCAAAGCTTCCTCGACTGCAGAAAGGAAATCAACATCATCGCGCAGCTGCATGATGCAACCGCAGGAACAGCGCCGGAGCATGATAGCCGCAGCAAGGGCGGCATCATCCTCAACGGGTAAGGCTTGCGCGGCAATCCCCAATCCCTGTTTGACATTCGGCGGGGATTCGGGCATACTGTTAACAATCCCCGGCAATTCCGCCGGGGTAATTGGAGGCTCAAATGGAAAACCCTGTAACGAAAGGGATTTATATCGTTTACTCCCTATTGATTTATAAGACATATTTCCCTCATAAAATAATACTTGACTCCCTTACATAAATAGCGCACTATTCGCTTGCACGTTAACCACTTGGGGGCAAATATGAAGTACGCGACAAAAACCGAAGCAAAAACATTTTGCGAAGTTCACAACAAAGTAAACACCTCTGGCAGCACTGCCTCATGGGTGCGTGTTGGCCCCTGCCAGTATCAAGTAATCATCAAGGAATGCCCGACGTTTGAACAACATTTTTTCCGGGGCAAATAATGAATATCGAGTGGGGTTCAATCAATAACGATCTGTGCAAATCGGATGCCGTAATTATGGCTCACAATTTCGCGCATCAAATTGGCGAGCCGGTTTATGCGGTCGAAACCAAATGGGGCTGGACTTGCGCTAAAAACAAACCTTCCTTGCGATTTGGGAAGGTTATTGAGTGCTACCAAGGAA
>JACCDG010567287.1_pt1 | contig 45491 bp, 34 predicted proteins | sample 7442471 | NCBI WGS metagenome assembly JACCDG01 (sample SAMN15323444, study PRJNA562643) | freshwater metagenome | isolation source: river surface water | place: USA:Blue River Watershed | collected 2017-08-17
AACACTACATCGAGAAAGAATTGGCGTTTGAATACGGAAACAAAGAGGAGAAAATAAAAATACATTTAGACTCAACAATAAGAAATTATTTTATCAATTATCCAGTTACTGAGTACCATAACCAATTCAATATACCACTCAGCACAGAGACAAAGCACTCGCTCATCCGTGAGCTGAAAAAGAGAACAGAGGGGATGAATAAAAAAAGGGGGGTAGAATACATCATGTATTTTACCAGAAATGCATTTTCATACGAGAAAGACTCCGATTATTTTGGAAGAGAGAAGAGGCTTTCTCCAGAGGAAACACTGCTCTACAACAAAAGTGATTGCGAGGACAGATCAGCACTTTTTTATGCGTTGGTCAAAGAAATCTATCAACTCCCGATGATTGTGTTGGAATACCAGGATCATATAACAGTTGCTGTAAAGTTCGATAAGCCATTTGGTAAAACAATTGAATACAACAATGAATTATTTACCATTTGTGAACCAACACCTCAAAATGTAGACCTGAAAATAGGACAAATCAATTCTAAATATAAGAAAGAGACATACCAGGTTGCATTCTCCTACCAGCCAAATAAAGTTGCATTTCAAGAATAAAAAAAATGCAGCTCTAATGTGAGCTGCATTTTTCTGTATATCTGCTGTAATTAGTATGCTTTGTTTTGCGGATCCCAGTTGGTCCACTTGTCTGTCCAGTTGGTAGTTCCCATAGCGCCTCTGAATGCCACGGTTGTGAAAAATGCATTCATGCCCGTGAAAGATGCACCTGTCAGTGCAGGTGAACCTGTTGCAGGCAAGAAATTAGGGGCTGTAGAATAGTAAGGAGACGTCAACTTAGCATCATCCCCACTGGCCAGAGTGATACATCCCTCTGATTCAGCTTTGGTCTGCATAGCGGCCGCTGTGATGACTGCAATTGCGTTTGCATCACCACGGTAAATAGCGGAAGCAGTATTGGAGTGAACCAAATTATTTTTAAACTCTGAAGTTCCAGCCAAATAAGATTCGGCAGTTCCTTTGGATTCAATGGAGAAACCAGCCTTTGCCCATCCAATCATGATGGAATTGCGCAACAAGAACTGTGTAGATCTTCTCCATCTGTTTCCAAAATTATGGTTGGCTGCTGTTCCTGATGCTCCATTTGGACCTACAAACGTAAAATTGCTCAACTGAGGTCTGGTTACGGGTGTTGCTGCAGAACCAGAACCGTCATTGTCACACTCAATGCCATTACCAGCATCACCGCCATCCACAAAATCTGGCTTGCGACATGCAATACCGTACTGGATTTTTCCAACATAACCGAAATCAAAATCAAAATCATCATCAGCAGTTGCAAAAGCAATCAGGTTTTTGCAGTTGACAGTTCCACCAAAAAATTCAAATGCATCATCGTTTCCGAAAGAGACCTGCACATTTTCAATGATGGTGCCTGAACCTACTCCGCCCAAAGTCAGTCCATTGATTTCTGAACCAGGTTCAGCGGCGATACCTGCAAACTCAATTCTTACATATCTGAGAATTCCACTGTCATCGTTGGGATCAGTTCCACCGTATTTTCTACCCACACCACCTTCAACAATAGGTGCAGGATCCAATGGTCTGTTGGTTGGAGCCTTACCGAGCATGATGATCCCGCCCCAATCGCCTGGAGTACGCTGACCAATTGGTTTGCCACTGGTGAATACAATTGGATTGTCAGCACGACCATCAGCTATCAGCTTTGCACCGCGCTCGATGATCAAAGCTCCTTTTTCTGTGATATCACTTACAATCACACTGCCAGGAGCGATGGTCAATGTGTTGCCCTCGGTTACATATACATAGCCCTTGAGCGTATACTTACCCTTGGGTAAAAAATAATCTTTTGTCAAAATCCCTTGAATAACTCCTCCATTGGTTGCAGGGTCTTGGGTGTCAGTTGCAGTAGAAGAACCACCATTGTTGTTGGTAATGTATTCTTCAAAATTTACTTTCAGACAAGAGCTCAAACCAAACACTGCAAGAGCTAAAACACTCAGAATGATCCTTTTCATAAATGTGCTTTTTATGTTTTTTATTTTTTATCTAGATTAAAATCGTACGTAAACGTTAACGTAACCGTTGTGCCCGGTTTGTAGTTGCTGAACATTCTGTCAACACCTTTTTTGAACGCGAATGACTGATCAATGTTCTCATAGAAATAGTAAGGATTGTTGATCATGTCAGCAACATTCAACTTCAACTCTCCATTGTTATCCAGTATTTTTTTGCTGATTTGAAAATCTAATTGATTTCTTGGTCGCTCATAAACATTGGGGAACTCTGCATTACCCACCAATGCAAGTCGCTGACCTACCCTGTTGTACAACAATGATGCATTGAACTTCTCTGAAGTCCATTGAAAACCGGCATTGATCAAATAAGGGGACTGTCCCTGCAAAGGCCTTGCAGCAGTGACTTCTTTGTTGCCTGCGTTGAGATCATTGAACTTGACCTCTGATTGGGTATAGGTGTAATTTCCAAAGAAGAATAAATTTTTGAACGCCGCGGACAGAAACTCCATCCCTTTGCGGACCTCAATTTCCAAGCCAAATGTTTTTGCATTCAAAGCATTCTGATAAAAGTATCTTCTAGAGTCTGCATTGCTGGCAGGATCCAGTCTGAATTCTATTGGATCTGTGAAATCTTTGTAAAACGCTCCAACCGTGATGGACTCATTCGATTTTGGATACCACTCATACCGTGCATCATAATTGAGCACTGAGGATCTTCTCAAACTCGTATCTCCCTTGACACCGTAATTGGTTTCATAGTCAAAAAAAGCGAAAGGTGCCAACTCACGAAACTCCGGACGTGCAACTGTTCTGCTGGCAGATAATCGGATGTTTTGCTTGCTGTTCAGGCTGTACATCATATTGGCTGAAGGAAGGAAGTCCCATTTTTTGGTCAGCAATACACTTCGTTCACCTGTTTGAACTTTAGAGGTTAGCAACTGCTGAAAATTCTCCGCTCTGAGTCCCCATACCAGTCTCAGATCATTGAACTTGTTATCCATCATCATGTAGGCTGCATTCAAAATGGATGCACCAAAGTATCTGTCTTGATTGTTCGTAAACTCTTCCAATATATATCCGCCGGTACCCATATTGGAAGGTCTGAAAGCAGCTATCAATTCTTTGTTGGCATTGGATGCGATAAAAGAATTGAAATTGGTGATGTTGTATCTGAAAATTCTGCTGCGGAAATCTCTAACCCTTGTCAAATTTGATCCGCCGAATTTCAATGTTTGCTTGTCTTTTCCGCCCCAGCTCATGGGAACAATAAATTGCCCGGTTGTACCAACGCTGAAGTCCTTCAAGTCACTGTAAAACCTTCTGGTATCATCCGGATCGATTTCGTATGCTTCGGTTGTTCCGATGCGTCTTGCATACAATGCACTTCTGAGATCAGGTTGTTTTTTCCAGTTGTATCCCCCATTCCCGTTCCACTTGAATTTGATGCCAGTTTTGGTCAGCTGATGTTCTCCTTCCAATTGTGTGCTGAACAAAGTGCGCTGATTCAAAAAGGAGGAATAAAACTTGATATCGTTTAAACGATTCGTATTGTATCCTGTTCTTGAATAGTAATTGTCCTCGAAAAACTGATTGAAAATATTTTTAAATGAAATCTTGGAACGTTTTTTCACGTAAGAGAGATTCAATACTGCTCCATTTGTTACTTGGAAATGATTTTGCTGGTCATTGTACTCAAAAACATTTTTTCCATCTGCCTCGTAGAAAGCCCTGCCAACATTGTACATCAATCTGGCATTTCGGTAGTTCACACTCAACAGTGTTCCCAATTGTGCTCCGTTTTTAAACGAATGGGTATTGGCGTAGGTAATGACATAATTTTTGATCGGATCCGCTGAGCGCACCTGCTCTACATATGCATCGCCACTGAAAAGTTTGGTCAATTCAATTTGTTTGTTCAGCCCAGTGGCATTTTTCCCCAATGCACGGTAATCTTGTGCGGTTCGGGGAAAGCTGTCAGGCAGGTTTCTTGATCCATCATCAAAACCCAGCCAATCAAATCTGTTTCTGGCGTTGCTGGTGAAATCGCGGAAAGTAGATTGGTTGTTGTAACCAAAACCGATGCCAACGCTCAGTGCTCTTTTGGAGGGAATATCTCTTGTATTGACCTGTACGAGTCCTCCAGAAAATTCACCGGTATATTCAGGTGTCGCTGTTTTGTTGATGACAATATTATCGATCATTGCTGCAGGCAACATGTCAAAAGAAAACGCTTTTTTGTCCGGCTCAGTGCTGGGAAGCAACGCGCCGTTCAACATGGTGGAGTTATATCTGTCGGACAGTCCCCTCACAATCACGAACCGGTTGTCTTGGATAGAAGCACCGCTTACACGCTTGAGGACTTCTCCTGTGTTTTTATCGGGCGTTCTTTTGATAAAATCTGCTGCCAATCCGTTGGACAGCGCTGTATTGTTTTTTTGAAAACTGATCAACGCAACAGTACTTTCCTGTCTGCGAGTTGATCTGATGACAATGGCTTCACCCGTTACAACCTTTGGCTCCAAGACGATGACGAGCTCTTCGTTGATAGAAGATGCATCCACATCTGAAACCAGCTTTGAATTATAACCGGTTGATGAGACCAGCAAAGTATATTTTTTATTTTTTTCCAGGCTTACCCTGAAAACACCCTCCACATTCGCAGAGAACTGTTTATTGGTCTCTTCTATTTTGATCGTTGCGCCAGCAATAGGTTCATTTCTCAGGTTGATGACTTTACCCAGTACATTCACAGTTTGGGCATGAGATAAGGCAGAAAAAAACAATGTGATTGAAAGAATGAAAACTCGCACAATTCCCCTGTTGATCATAATTAGAATTATTGCGCAAAGTAACCTCACGACTATTGCCCTCCTGTTAATGCAGCATGAACCTATTGTAATGCGAATGTTACCGCATTGTTAACAGGTGGGATACCTGTTGATAAGTAAAAAAAATGCATCTTTGCCACTCAATATTTTGCACATGAAAGGTATCATTCTGGCCGGCGGTTCCGGCACAAGGCTCTATCCCATTACCTATGCAATCAGCAAACAAATCATGCCTGTCTACGACAAGCCGATGATTTACTATCCATTGTCGACCCTCATGCTTTCAGGCATCAAGGATATCCTGATCATATCAACTCCCCAAGACCTGCCACAGTTCCAGAAGTTATTTGGTGACGGAAGTCAGATTGGAGTGAATTTCAGTTATGCAGAGCAGCCGCTTCCAAATGGACTCGCACAGGCATTTGTGATTGGCGAAAAATTCATAGGGAATGACGCTTGCGCGTTGGTACTGGGTGACAATATTTTCTATGGCATGGGACTCGGAAAAATGCTGGAAAAGAATGCAAATCCGGATGGTGGGATTGTCTACGCCTATCAGGTGAGCGATCCCGAAAGGTACGGTGTTGTAGAGTTTGACGCACAAATGAAAGCCATTTCAATCGAGGAGAAACCACAAAATCCCAAAAGCAAATTTGCCGTACCCGGACTCTATTTCTATGACAACGATGTAGTTGAAATTGCGAAAAATATCAAGCCATCCAAAAGAGGAGAATACGAAATCACAGATGTGAATTTGGAATATTTGAGAAGAGGTAAACTAAGCGTATCGGTGTTGGACAGGGGAACAGCATGGTTGGATACCGGAACATTCGACTCGCTCATGCAAGCCTCTCAGTTCATCCAAGTGATAGAGCAAAGACAGGGAATCAAGGTTGCCTGCATTGAAGAGATAGCCTGGAGAAAGGGTTTTATACAAACAGACCAAATGGTGAAATTGGCGGAGCCATTGTTGAAAAGCGGTTACGGTAAATATTTAATGGACCTTATCAACTAAGCGCATGTCAAAGAAAGTCCTGGTTACTGGCGGCACCGGTTACATCGGATCACACACATTGGTTGATCTTGTTGAAAATGGCTATGAGGTGATTTCAGTTGACAACAACTCCAGATCCACCGTTGGAATGCTGGAGGGAGTTGAAAAGATCACCGGACAAAAAATCAAAAATTACAAAGTTGATCTTTGCAATTATGAAGAAACCAGGGCCATTTTTGAAGAAAACCCTTCCATCTGCGGAGTAATACATTTTGCAGCATACAAGGCAGTTGGAGAATCTGTTGAGCAACCCCTCTTGTATTTTCACAACAACATGCAATCACTGATTCATGTGATGCAATGCATAGAAGAATTCAAGATCCCTCATTTTGTTTTTTCATCTTCCTGTACCGTTTATGGAAATCCCGATGCCATTCCAGTTACAGAAGAGACTCCCAGAAAACAGGCAGAGTCGCCTTACGGACTTACAAAACAAATGGGAGAGCAAATGATTGAAGCATTTGCGGCTGCAAACAAACACATCCATTCAATCCTGCTCAGATATTTTAATCCCGCCGGTGCACATGCTTCAGCACTGATTGGTGAGCTTCCGATTGACAGACCGCAGAACCTGACCCCTGTGATCACCCAAACCGCCATCGGAAAGATTGAAAAACTGACTGTTTTTGGAGACGATTATGATACGAGAGACGGATCCTGCATCAGAGACATGATCCATGTTTGTGATCTGGCACATGCCCATACTTTGGCACTGAATTATCTGTTGGAAGGCAAGAACAACAGCAACTGTGAGGTATTCAATATCGGATCAGGTGATGGCATTACCGTACTGGAATGCATTGATGCATTTGAAAAAACAACTGGTGTCAAACTCAATTACGCCATCGGTCCCAGGCGAGCCGGAGATGTCATCGCCATTTACGCGAACAATGACAAAGCCAGAAAAGTGTTGGGCTGGATCCCTCAGCATGATATCAATGATATCATGGGCAGCGCATGGAAATGGGAGCAATACATCAAAGACCTGCCCACCCATCTTCATCTGCCGAGCAAACGATTGAATTAGGGGTTTTTTAACGGCGTATCTGATCAAAACCCTCAATTAGTATTATTTTGCAGCAAATTTTATTTTCATGTTGGACAGCATTCAGGTAAGCGGACAAAAAGACACCAGAAGCGGATTTGGTGACGGTATTTTTGAGTTGGGAAAAACCAATCCAAATGTAGTGGCCCTGACGGCAGATCTGGCAGGATCTCTTAAACTGAATGCCTTCATCAAAGCTTTTCCTGATAGATTTATCCAGTGTGGCATTGCAGAGGCCAACATGATTGGTATTGCAGCGGGACTGACCATTGGAGGAAAAATTCCATTTACAACCACCTTCGCCAATTTCTCTACCGGAAGGGTGTACGATCAGATCAGACAATCGGTTGCCTATTCCGGAAAGAATGTAAAAATATGCGCATCTCATGCCGGACTCACACTGGGTGAAGATGGTGCAACACATCAGATTTTGGAAGACATTGGTTTGATGAAAATGTTGCCGGGGATGACTGTTATTGTTCCATGTGATTACAATCAAACCAAAGCTGCAACCATTGCAATAGCTGAACATGTTGGTCCCGTGTACTTGAGATTCGGCAGACCCGTTTGGCCGATTTTCACTCCCGCTGATGAAAAGTTTATTATTGGGAAAGCCCAACAGCTCGCTGAGGGCAGTGACGTATCCATTTTTGCATGTGGTCATCTTGTTTGGAAAGCAGTAGAAGCCGCCAAAGAATTGAAAGAGAAAGGCATTCATGCGGATGTGATCAATTTACATACCATCAAACCCTTGGATGAACAAGCGATCATCGCTTCATTGAAAAAAACCGGTTGTGCAGTTACTGCAGAAGAACACAACGTAATAGGTGGAATGGGTGACAGCGTAGCACAAGTTGCTGCCAAGCATTGTCCAACTCCCATTGAAATGATTGGCACGCAAGATACTTTTGGAGAAAGCGGAACTCCTACTGAATTGCTGAAGAAGTATGGATTGGATACTCCTTTCATTGTGTCGGCGGCTGAAAAAGCAATTGCCAGAAAAAAAGGATAAGCATTGATGTTGCATCAAGCCGACGATACTGAACTTGTCCGACTATTCAAACAACATATTGACAGGGAGCAGGCTTTCACTGCCATTGTAAAACGTTACCAGGAAAAGGTATATTGGCAAATCAGAAGACTGGTTGTCAGTCACGATGACGCTGATGATGTCATGCAGCATGTTTTTATTAAAGCATGGAAGGGACTGGATCAATTCAGAGAGGATGCAAAACTCTACACATGGCTTTACAGAATAGCTGTAAATGAATCTTTGAGCTTTCTGGAGCAACAAAAAAAACGTGCGGCTGTTTCACTGGATGATGTGGCCGCAACCGTTGAAGAGAAGCTGGTCCAGGAAAAAGGATTCGATGAGAAGGAGGCCATTTGGAAACTCCAAAAAGCCATTCAACAACTCCCTGAAAAACAGCGGGTTGTTTTCAATTTGCGCTATTTTGAAGAAATGCCTTACGAGGAAATGAGCGAAGTGCTGGAAACCTCTGTAGGCGCGTTGAAAGCCAGCTACCACCATGCAGTGAAGAAAATCGAGGATTATATCCTTCACCATTAAACCCAAACAATCATTCAATGTCTTAGTTAGGATGGCAATCAGCAGAAACATACAATATGAATTGAAAGAAATCAGCCAGACCGTTGCTAACCTCGATGGATCCACCCCTTTTGTATTGCCACCCGATTATTTCACTCATTTTCCCCAAAAAATGATGCAAATAATTGAAAATGAAGAACTTGAAAAAGCAGAACCCAATTTTTCTGAATTATTGGGTTCTCTGCAAAAGAAAAACCCCCTACAAGTTCCACCTGGATATTTCAAAGAATTCAGTGTTGAATTGCCGGATTCAGCACCCAAAGTTCTACGCATGCAGCCAAGGAAATGGATGGCGTATGCTGCAGCTGCTTGTATCGGCGGACTGATATTTGGACTTATTTATCTCAGCAATCAGCAGCCTAAACAACTTACCCTGGCATCCCAGAGCATCTCAAATGAAACCATTGAAAGCTACCTGATTGAAAATGAGGTCATGGACGAATCGTTCAAAGAAATGGAGTTAGCCACGACCGAAGAATTGGCATTTATGGATGTTTCTGCATCCACTATTTCAGAATTGTTAAAAGACATTCCAGATACTGATATTTCTGGATTTTTAGAGCAACCGAACAGTGATGAATCCAACTCGTTGAATTAATTTTATACAACATACCATGAAACCACTTTTTATCTTTTTGACATGCTTTTCGATTGCCTCTGTTAGCATAGCTCAGAACAGAGCTGGCGGCGCTGAGGGTCGCTCCATGGAAGCGAAAAAATTACAAGCCATGGAAATGGCATTCATCACCAAAGAGTTGAATCTTACTCCAGATGAAGCACAAAAATTTTGGCCAGTATTCAATCAGTACCGCAATGAGTTGAGATCGATTGCCAAAAATCAAACTGCCAATGATCAATTGGAAAAACAACAAAAAATGTTGGATGTAAGAAAAAGATACCGTGAAGATTTCAGCAAATGTGTTGACCAGCAAAGAGCAAATAAAGTTTTTGGGGTGGAGGCTGAATTCAGGAATCTGGTGCGCAGGGAATTCCAAAAAAGAGAGTCGGAAAGGGCAAATTTTGAGCGAAGAAGGTAAAAATTTTGAATTATTTAATTTTCTAATGTATTTTTAACTTGGTGTTTTTCATAGGTTAGCAACGGCTGGCTCTCTTCAGGGCTAGCCTCTTTTTTTTACAGCTTGATCGAAGGGGTTTTGATGTCATGGTAAAACAAGAAAGTCCAATGCTCCTTCTCCCCCAATTCCCACCACTGTTTTCTAAGTTCCATCGCCCTTTTTCCATCAGCATCGTACTTTGCAACAAACCTTGTTTTCATTTGCTGCAATTGTGGAGCTTCATCACCACCAAAGAAAACGATTTCATCCTGTTCTTTCAACCAAAACACCTGGTGGAAGGCAGAGTGACCGGATGATATTTCATACGTTATGTAATCTTCGATGCATCCTCTCCCATCGATCAACGTCACATTTTCATGCTGAGATAGAAAAGAAAAATATTGCTGATCATACGAAGCAGATTTGCCGCTAAGGGCATGATCCAATTCCATGCTATTGATATAGTGCTGGGCATTGGGGAAGGTCAAAAAAGGTGACTTGCTGTATGTATCATGCATGATGAGTCCGCCAGCATGATCCCTGTGTAAGTGACTCATCAGGACCTTGGTTACATCTGTTGAAGCGTATCCATATGAGGCAAGATTTTCAATGATTTGCATGACTCCGCTGTTTGCATAGCCCAGTCCGCTGTCAAACAGAATCAAATCTTTTTCAGTGACGACCAAAAAAGGTTGTATTTCCACCAACAGACTTCCACGGGTACGATCCTGCAACTGATCTTTTTCAGGATCAAAGGGCAGAAATACTTTTGATTGATCGATTGTAAATGTTCCCTCAGACAGTGGCAATATCTTCATTGAATTCAATTGAAATCATCGTAAAATCATCTGACGATCAGCATCCAGTCTGATTAGTATAAAAAGCAATACAGTAAATGTAATCAATGCAGTTCCCCCATAACTCATGAAGGGAAGAGGAATACCGATCACCGGCACAATTCCAAGTGTCATCCCAATGTTGATGAAAATGTGAAAAAAGAAAACAGATGCGACTCCATAAGCATATACCCTTGCAAATGCACTTCGTTGACGTTCTGCGATGTTTACAATTCTAAATAACATAAAGAGGTAGAGTCCAAGGAGAACCAAGCTTCCAAAAAAGCCAAATCCCTCGCCGATGGTACAAAAAATAAAATCAGTCCTTTGTTCAGGTACAAAATCATACCTGGTTTGTGTACCCTTCAACAATCCCTTGCCAAACATACCGCCGGAGCCGATTGCAATTTTACTTTGTTTGACATTGTAATTGCCTGCTTTCTTGCGCTCTTCCATTTTTTTGAGATCTGCTTCAGATAGGATTGATTCATCCACCTGATAATCCTTTCCCACCGTCGCGTAAATTCTTTGAACTTGATAAGGCTTCAATACATTGGAGAAAAAATATGGAACAGCAAATCGCTGTATGCCAACACAAAGCGCCCAAATACCGACGATGACAAAAAACAAACCTCTGTTTCGTTTTAACTCTTTTCTTGAGGCGTAAAGAAAAAGAATAGCCATGACTGTCAAACTGATTGCCAACAGATTTTGGTCGAGCAGCAAGGTCAATACAACCAGCAATGCAACTGCAAAACCGATTACCAGCACAGAAGCCGGAAGCCCCTCTCTGTAGAGCACCAAAAAAAATGAAAAATAAACCAGGGCCAATCCTGTTTCACTTTGCAGAATCGTTAAGATCGCTGGTAGAACGATCAAGGCTGCTGCAATCAATTGTGATTTAAGTTTTTTAAAATTCAAATCAAGAGAAGACATGTATTTCGCCAATGCCAGATTGACAAAGACTTTACACAACTCAGCAGGTTGCAATTGAAATCCGGAGAAACGGATGATTGATTTGGTGCCTTTCACATCGGTATGAAAAGGAAATACCAATATCAGCAATACAATTCCGAAAAAATAAAAAATATTGGCAGTGGCAGTAAAAAACTTGCTGTCAGTCAGCAAAATAAAAACCGCCAACACACCACAAATGGCAAAGTAATACAGTTGTTTGCTGTAATCGGTTTTGAAGGAAAGAAATCCGTTCAAGACGGACTCATCTCTGTAGGTTGTAGCAAAAATGCTCATAATACCCATCGTAACCAGCGCGATGTAAACCACTACTAGTGCCCAATCAATTCCCTTGGTTATTTCAGTAGACTGATTCCTCATCTTTTAATATGGCTTCAAAATGAACAGATTGGATATCATTCGATTTGTTTTGATCAGATTTTTTCGCAGAAGTAGAATTATATGCATGCATACGGTTCATCTGCAGCTTCATTTTTTCTTTGCGGAGCGAATCCAATCGTCTGCGCTTCATCTTTACGACGGGTAAGATGATTTCAGTGCCCTCTATGCGTTCAACTTCTTTCCATCTTGCAGCAGACAAGGTATCGCGTAAATATTTTTCCATCATCAAGGACGCCATGGGTGTTGCCCAAGTGGCACCAAAGCCTGCATTTTCAACAATCACTGCAATGGCAATGGTAGGGTTTTCCCTGGGGGCAAAACAAACAAACCATGAATGATTTTTCAATTTTTCTCTTTTGCCGTTGATGATGCCATAATTTTCAGCAGTACCGGTTTTACCCGCAATGCTGATTCCATCAATTCTGGCACCCATTGCCGTTCCGTGATCAACCACGTCTTGCATGCCCAATTGCACGATGTTATAAATCGTGTCCGGTATCTTGGTGACTTCATGCCTTACTTTGAACTTATTCAACAAAGTATCGTTTTCATCTTCGTTCTCGATTGATTTTACAAAATGAGGTGTGTAATAATAACCCTTGTTTGCAATGATACACATCAAGTTGGCCATTTGCAATGGAGTGGCTTGCATCTCACCCTGTCCAATGCCCAAAAAAACATTCGTGCATGAATTCCAACTGTTGTTGTATAGCCTGTTGTAAAAGCTTGTATCTGTGATCAGTCCTTTGTCCTCACTTGGCAAATCAAGTCCCAATCTTACACCCATTCCAAAAGAATTCATGTATCCCTTCCATCTTGTATAACCTTTTCTAATATCCCGATCCTGCTTGTTGTCTACCGCCATTCTATAAATGTGAGAGAAATAGCTGTTGCAGGAATTTGCCAACGCCAAACGCAGATTGGCAGCATGTGCCGGGTTCTTGTGCTCGCATGCAATGGGACGATTGCAACCCCTGTATGCGCCACCACATCCGTAACCAAATGAGGGAGTGATCACGCCCTCATCCAATGCGATCAGAGCACCCATGGGCTTGATGGTGGATCCTGGTGCATACTGTCCTTTGATCGCTCTGTTAAACAATGGCCGAGCCGTATCCCTGAGCATGTAAGAAAAATTGGTTTTTCGATAACTGCCAGTGAGCATGTTTGGATCATAGGTTGGACCACTGGCCATGGCCAATATGCCGCCTGTTTTGGGTTCAATGGCAACAATGGCACCCAATTTATTTTTAAGCAATCGTTCTGCCAATACCTGCAATTCAATATCCAAATAAGTATTCAGATTTCGTCCTGCTATGGCAATCGAGTCGTAGATACCCTTTTCATACGGACCCACGATTCGGTTTTTATTGTCTTTCACCTGATATCGGATACCTCTTTTGCCCATGAGAATAGATTCATAATAGCGCTCCAATCCGGATAAACCCATGTAATCGCCCATCTGATAATAAAAATTGGTGCGCTTGAGAATATTGGAATCGACCTCACCTACATAGCCCAGCACATGAGCGGCTGCTTTATAGGGATAAGAGCGGATGGGTCGCTCCTGCAAATAGAATCCGGGTTCAAATCTGAAAATGTTTTCCTGTAACTGTACAAATGTCTCGGTGTCGATGGCAGATTCAAAAACAGATGGACGAAATTTTCCATTCTTGATGATGGATCCGATCAGTCGTTCATGAAAAACCTTTGGACTGATACGGAGGATTCTGCACAAGCCAACGGTATCAAGATTTTTCACGGCATTGGGAAGCACCATCAAATCATAGGTAAGCGTATTCTCCAGGATAGATTTCCCATTGCGATCAAATATGATCCCTCTGTCAGGGTACACAATGGTCTTGCTTACGGCATTGTCCAATGCCAACAAATCATATTTGGATGAGGAGAGTTGAAGAAAAAGCAGGCGTATGATCAAAATCCCGAAGGCAACCAGAAACAATACCCTTATCACATTTTGCCTTGACTGGTTGAAAACCGACATGTTGCTTTGACAATTTAAACGTAAAATTAGACAATTGTATGCTTAACGCGCAGTTGATTTTTTATTGAAAAATAAATCAGCGATCAATATGAGCAACAAGCTCACCAATCCAGTTGCAAAAAGCTTTGCGATGAAATACAGGAAAGATCCAAATTGCAGCCATTCAAGAAAAATCAAATAGGCATGGTGCAAGACTGTTAGCATTACTACATATACAACATACGGAACTGATCCCATTGTTTTATTGCTTGGCTCTTCCGTTCCCCACTCAGTTGCTTCTTTGGGCAAGAGCAAATTGATGACAAAGGGTCTTAAGTATGCAATCAGCAATGATGCTGCTGCATGGAGACCAGGGGTTTTAAAAAACCAATCAACTGCTGTTCCAACCAAGCATCCAACAATCAAGAGGTTGATCCGGCTGATCTTAAAGGGCAGCCAAAGGATGAGTACGAAATAAAAATAGGGAACAATGAATTGATGCAGGGGCGGTATTCTGGTAACGATGAATACCTGAAAAAAAAGAATGATCAAGATTCGAATGATATTTTTGATAACCACACTCATTCTTTGATTTGTTTAGATTGAACCTCATCCAACTCCTCCTTCAAGGCATTCTTCACAACATATGCATGCTGAACATTCGAAAAATCAACAGCCGTTCTCACCTTCAGGATGTATGTATTCGTTTCTTGGTCTTGTCGAACATCTTCCACCCAACCAATGCGAGAACCGGGGGGGAATTTATCTGAGTAAGGACTCGTAACGACTTCATCGCCTTTTTTCACAACCACCGTTTTAGGAATTTTTTTCAAAATCACCCATCTTGGATCCTTGCCATCCCAGCTGATTTCTCCCAATCCACTTCCCTTTTTTAAGACAGCGATGACCTTGGACTGTTTGTGCAGCAAACTCATTACCAAACTCATGTTTTTACTGACACCCACTACAGTTCCGATGATACCGTCTGCTCCGATGACTGCCATGTTTTCAACTACCCCTTGTACACTGCCACGATGAAGTGTGAGATAATTCTGCTGGAGAAAAACACTGTTGGAAATAATCTTGGCAGATAAATATTGGTACTGCAGCAATTGTTTGACGGAATCAACATAAGCAGTATCGGTAATAGATTTGATCGCCGAGTCTGGCATCAATTGACCGGATGGAATATGTGACAGCAAAAACGCATTTTGCTCTCTCAACTTTTTATTCTCTTTGCTCAACGTGAAGTATTCCTCGACATTGTTGGCCCTTCGATTGACATCACCAGAGATTTCACCTGCAATCATTCCAAAATAAGTATTGTGAAACCTATTGGAGGAAAACAACATAGAAAGGGATATACCCTGTAAAATCAAAAACAAAATGAATACAGCATACCGTCTGATAAAAAGAAAAACATTACGCATGTTTGATACGCTATGATAAAATCTGCGGTGTTAACGCATGATGAATGGGAAGGACTGATAACTCTTCAATGCAAGTCCCGTTCCACGAACAACACTCTTCAGTGGATCCTCTGCAACATGCACCGGTAATTTAATTTTTTGTGACAATCGCTTGTCGAGTCCACGCAACAAAGCTCCACCACCGGTCAAATAAAGACCGCGGCGATAAATGTCTGCTGCCAACTCTGGAGGAGTGGTTTCAAGCGCTTTCAGAATAGCTTCTTCAATTTTGAAAATGGATTTGTCCAATGCTTCCGCAATCTCCTGATAGCTGACCATGATTTGTTTTGGAATGCCTGTTACCAGATCACGTCCGTTTACAGGAATGTCATCAGGAGGATTATCAAGATCCTTCAAAGCAGCTCCGATATTGATTTTGATTTGCTCAGCAGTTCTTTCACCGATCAACAAACTATGGTATCTTCTCAATGCCTCCATGATATCTGCGGTAAATTCATCACCTGCAATGCGGATGGATTGATCGCAAACAATACCTGCCAATGCAATGACAGTTATTCCGGTTGTACCACCTCCGATATCTATGATCATGTTTCCAATTGGTTCGGTTACATCAATTCCAATTCCCAATGCTGCTGCCATGGGTTCGTGAATCAGATACACTTCCTTGGCACCTGCTTGTTCAGCACTGTCTCTTACAGCTCTTTTTTCTACCTCAGTAATGCTCGATGGAATACATATCATCATTCTCCAGCTGGGGGGAAACAATGGTTTTTTGGGATAAATCAATTTGATCATTTCTCTGATCATCAATTCTGCCGCGTTGAAATCTGCAATTACGCCATCTTTCAGTGGACGAACTGTCCTGATGCTTTCATGTGTTTTTTCATGCATCAACAATGCCTTCTTTCCGACAGCGATGAGATGCTTGGGATTGTTTCTGTCTAACGCAACGATGGAGGGTTCGTTCACCACAATCTCATCATCATGAATAATGAGTGTGTTGGCTGTTCCCAAGTCAATCGCTATATCCTGTGTAAACCATGAAAAAAGTCCCATGTAATGTTGATTTAAAAGCCTTACAAAGTTGTATCAAAAAAGCCAATCCACCATCATGAATTTTCGGAAAAACCAAAATTGTATTGAAAAGAAAAATTACTGCCTGAATTCGTAACCAATGTCGGATCGAAAATATTTTCGGTCGTAGTGAATTTGTTGAATGGCTGCAACAGTTGTCTCCACAGCTTCGGTGATGTTGTTGCCATAGGAAGTAACTGCCAGCACCCTTCCACCATTTGTCAGCAACTGTTCGCCGGATTGCTTTACACCTGCATGAAAGACGATGGTATGATCAGCAAATCTGCTGTCTAAGCCTGTAATCGGCTTGCCTTTTTCAAATGATTCCGGATAACCACCACTGACCAAAACCACTGTTGCGGCTACTTTTTCATGGAAGGTGGCTTTTTGTGATCCCAATGTATGTTTGTCCATGGATATAAAAAGCTCCACCAGATCGGTTGAGAGCCTGGGCATGACAACCTCGGTTTCGGGATCACCCATTCTGCAATTGTATTCAATCACAAAAGGCTCTCCGTTTACATTGATCAGTCCAAAAAACACAAATCCGTTGTACACCAATTTCTCCGATGAGAGTCCCGCGATGGTTGGCTTCACCACTTTGTCCAACACTTTTTGCATGAAATCACCTGCTGCAAATGGAACCGGACTAACAGCGCCCATTCCACCTGTGTTCAGTCCTTTGTCTCCTTCACCAATTCTTTTGTAATCCTTCGCCTCCGGCAACAATACATATTCATGTCCATCGGTCAGTGCAAAAACACTCAACTCAACACCATCCAAAAATGCTTCGATGACCACTTTGGCACTTGCCTCCCCAAATTTTGCATCCAAAATCATTTCTTGAAACGTTGCCAATGCCTCCTCATGTGAAGCTGCAATCACCACTCCCTTTCCCGCAGCGAGTCCGTCTGCCTTCAACACCACCGGCAGGCTGTGCTGCAGGATATATTGCTTGCCGTCATCAAAATTCTCTTTTGTAAACTCTTTGTATGAAGCTGTAGGAATGCCATGACGCTGCATGAAGGCTTTTGCATAGGCTTTGCTTCCCTCCAGCTGTGCAGCTTCGGCAGATGGTCCAACCACGATCAGATCTTTCAGTGAAACATCAGATTTCAGGTAGTCGTAAATGCCATTTACCAGCGGATCCTCCGGTCCCACCACCACCATTTGAATATCATTGCGTTTGCAACATTCAGCAATAGCCTTGAAATCACTCAAATCCAGCGCTATGTTTTCACCCAGGACTGCCGTACCGGGATTTCCTGGAGCGATGTAGAGATGCTGACAGTGTTTGCTTTGTTTTATTTTCCAGGCAAGGGCATGTTCTCTGCCTCCTGAACCCAATAGAAGTATGTTCATAGTGTTGAACGAAGATACAAATTGCTTATTTTAGGCATTGTATAAATCGATCACATGTCCCAAACCAACAACCCATCTCATCCGAAAGGACTCTACGTTTTGTTTGCCACTGAAATGTGGGAAAGGTATAATTACTATGGTATGAGGGCCATATTGGTCCTGTTCATGACAAAGGCCCTGTTGTTTTCCAAAGAGTTTTCTTCTCACCTCTATGGTGGATATACCAGCCTGATCTATTTGTCACCCTTGATCGGCGGTTTCATTGCTGATCGTTTTTGGGGAAATCAGCGTTCGATTATTACAGGTGGACTCATCATGGCCCTGGGAGAATTTGTATTGTTTTTTTGTGGCAGTACCTACGCTGACAATCCAGAGCTTTCGCAGCTCTTGTTTTTCAGTGGACTCGGATTCATGATCGCAGGCAATGGATTTTTCAAACCAAATATTTCTGCACTCGTAGGACAGTTGTACCCAAAAGGCGATACACGCATTGATGCAGCGTACACCATCTTTTACATGGGCATCAATGTGGGTGGCGCATTGGGTCCATTTATTTGTGGATTGGTAGGCGACACAGGAAATCCCGCTGATTTTAAATGGGCCTTTCTGGCAGGTGGCATCGGAATGCTGATCAGCGTGGCCATACAATTGATGTATCACAAAAAGTTTGTAAAAGATCCTGATGGGAAAACCCTGGGATTGGAACCAACAAACAGCCAACCTGTTTCAAGAAACCCTGTCATCATGACCCTTGGTATGCTGGCATTGACAATGGTTTCAACTGGGATGCTTTATCTGGACTCCGGACTGGCATCGATCAATCATGTTGGATTTACAATATATGGGATTGAAATCGGAACTGCCCTGTTTACAAATTTGGTATTCCTGCTGGTTGCATCGATCGCAATCATTGCCTTTATCATTTTCACTGATAAATCCCTCAGCAAAATTGAAAAAAGCAAGGTAATGGTGATTTTCACTGTTTCGTTTTTTGTGATTTTCTTTTGGAGTGCCTTTGAACAGGCAGGGGCATCCCTTACCTTTTTTGCGGATGAACAAACGCAGCGGGATCTTGGATTCTTTGTTGTACCTGCAAGCTTTTTTCAATCACTGAATTCAGTATTTGTTGTAGGATTTGCACCGTTGCTTGCATGGCTCTGGGTCAGGCTGGGAAAACACGACCCTTCATCTCCAACAAAAATGGCGCTGGGCCTGTTTTTACTGGCACTGGGATATTTGTGGATTGCATTCGGTGTGAAAGACGTACAACCCGGCATCAAAGTCAGCATGATTTGGCTGCTTGGCATGTACGCATTGCATACACTTGGTGAGCTGTGTCTGTCACCCATTGGACTCTCACTGGTAAATAAATTGGCCCCTCTCAAATTTGCTTCAATGCTGATGGCTGTATGGTTCACTGCAAATGCATTCGCCAATTACCTGGCAGGAGCATTGAGCAAATTGTATCCTGAAGCGGGTAAATCGAAAGAAATTCTTGGTTTCGGCATTGAAAACAATTTTGATTTCTTCATCATGTTTGTGGTTATGGCTGGTGCAGCGTCTATGATCCTGTTTTTCCTTTCCAAGAAATTACAAAGCCTGATGAAGCAATAATTCTCCATCAATCCATTCTTATGAGCGAAAAAAAATTCACACCGTTTATAGCGCCTGATCAGGTCATGAAAGAATTTACCTGGAAAGCAGTTATCACGGGCGCCTGTTTTGGGATCATTTTTGGTGCAGCAACCGTTTACCTTGCATTGAAAGCTGGACTGACCGTTTCCGCATCCATTCCCATTGCAGTGATGTCCATTGCACTCAGCAGACTTTTTCTGAAAACCACCATTCTTGAAAACAACATCATCCAAACAACAGGCTCCGCTGGAGAAAGCATTGCTGCAGGTGTAGTATTCACCTTACCGGGATTTCTATTTTTAAGCGAAAGCACCAGTGCTGACTATTTTAATTACGTAACCATTCTTGTGCTTGCCATATTTGGAGGAATGTTGGGAACGCTGATGATGATACCGCTGAGAACCGCACTGATTGTAAAAGAACATGAAACACTGCCCTACCCTGAAGGAACTGCATGTGCTTCGGTTTTGAAAGCAGGTGAAAGAGGAGGGAATTTCGCTAAAACTGCTTTTTCCGGATTGGGCTTCGCGGTGCTCTATGCATTTTTTCAGAAAATTTTTCATGTCATTGCCGAGACCCCATCTTTTATAACTGCACAAACCAATAAATATTTGCCCTCTGCAAAAGTAAGTGGAGAAATCACGCCTGAATACCTTGGTGTAGGTTATATCATTGGTCCGAAAATTGCCGGCGTGCTTGTTGCAGGCAGCGTGCTCACCTGGTTTGTATTTAATCCATTGCTGGCAACAGTCGTTCCGGGTGATGTGATTGCAAGTCAGTTGATCAAACTGGGATATTTAAAAGATTTGCAGACAGCAGGTGGACCAGGAGGCTGGGATCCAGCAACACATCAATTTGGTGATTTTGCCACTGCCATTTACAGGGCCTATGTCAGACAAATTGGTGCAGGTGCTGTTGCTGCCGGAGGATTCATTACACTGATCAAAACCATCCCTACCATCATTTCATCTTTCAAAGGAAGCATTGGAAAAATAAAAAATGAACAATCAGACGCACATGCCACAACAAGAACAGACAGAGACCTGTCACTCAAAATTGTTTTGTGGGGAAGCATCGCGTTGATTTTGTTGATGGCAGTATTGCCTATGCTTCCTGGAAACGGCATGGCAAGCAAATTGCTTATCGGTATTCTAGTAGTAATCTTTGGTGCATTTTTTGTGACCGTCTCCTCCCGCATCGTTGGACTGATTGGATCTTCCAACAATCCAATTTCCGGTATGACCATTGCAACGATCATGGGGACCTGCCTGGTATTTATTGCTGTGGGGTGGACTGGCAAAGTATTCGAACCAATGGCTTTGGTCGTGGGCGGCATCATTTGTATCGCAGCTGCAAATGCAGGAGCTACATCACAGGACCTTAAAACGGGCTATATTCTGGGAGCAACGCCCCGTGCACAACAAATTGCATTGTTCATCGGAGCAATCGTCTCATCCATTGCCATCGGCTTTACGATCAAAGTGCTTGATACTCCCACTCAGGAAATGTTACAATCCAACATCCATCATGCCATTGGCACAGATCGATATGCTGCTCCTCAGGCAACATTGATGGCTACACTGATCAAAGGAATACTCTCCTTCAACCTGGATTGGCAATTTGTATTGGTAGGTGTTGCCATTGCAATTGTAATGGAACTCTGTGGTATCAAGGCATTGAGTTTTGCCATCGGCATATATCTCCCCCTCTCCACCACCTTGCCCATTTTCATTGGCGGTGCGATCAGAGGATGGGTTGACAATAGAAAAAAATCATCCGACAATGCACATGAAGAGGATCTTAGACAGGGAAACCTGTTTGCAACCGGACTGGTAGCAGGTGGTGCCATTGCAGGCGTCGCGGTGGCCTTTTTATCTGCCAATGATGCCATCGCCCAACAACTCGGGAAGTTGAATGTGGAGGCATCTATCAGTCACCGTCTGGGTGAACAGGGATATTTTCTGCTGGGAACCTGTATTTTCTTATCAATGGCATTCGTATTGTACAGGGTTGCCATGAGAAAAGAAGAATCACTTTAAAAAAGCTAGACAATGAACATCAGAGCACTGAAATTTGGACTCCCATTGGCCATATACCTACTGGCATACATATCATTTACCCAATATGGATGGATGGTGTTTGCTCCCGTTCTGTTTGCGTTCTTCATCGTGCCCTCAGTTGAACTGCTGATTCCATCGAACGAAAAAAATCTTTCTGATGCGGAAGAGCAGATTGCAAAAGAAGACAGACTGTATGATTTTTGGCTTTATGCAATTGTTCCTTTGCAATACACAGCGCTCTACTTTTTTATGCAGGCAGTGAACGATCCTTCCATCAACAAGTGGGAATTGGCGGGAAGAATATTGGCCATGGGACTGCTTTGCGGCACATTTGGAATCAATGTTGGCCACGAACTTGGACACCGTCGACATCTGTATGAAAGAAACATGGCCAAGGCATTGTTGCTCACTTCGCTTTACATGCATTTTTATATAGAGCACAACAAGGGACACCATAAAAATGTCTCAACCCATGAGGATCCGAGCAGTGCCAGAAAAGGCGAACATCTCTATCGTTTCTATCTGAGGACAGTTGTGTATGGTTATATTTCTGCATGGAAAATTGCAGCGGACGAACAAAGAAAAAAAGGAAGACCTGTATTGAATCTGATGAACCAAATGATCCAGTTTCAAATTCTGCAGTTGTTTTTTCTTGCGATGATTTTCGCAGTCTTTGGAACCTTCGCGGGAATATGTTTTCTTGTCGCAGCAACCATCGGCTTTCTGCTCTTGGAAACGGTGAACTATATTGAGCACTATGGATTGGAGAGAAAAAAAACTGCAGAGGGATATGAACGTGCGATGCCGGAGCACAGTTGGAACAGCAATCATTTTTTAGGGAGACTGCTCTTGTTTGAACTTTCACGACACAGTGATCATCATTATCAGGCGAGTAGAAAATATCAACTGCTGAGACATCATGATGATGCGCCGCAAATGCCCACAGGATATCCTGGCATGATCATATTAGCCATGTTCCCTCCGATTTGGTTCCAGGTGATGCACAGAAGAATGGATGCATTCAGAAATTCAATCAATCATTGAGGATCCGAAATAAGTCCTTAATACCTCAGGAATTTGAATACCCTCGGGCGTTTGGAAATTTTCCAGCATGCTTGCCATGATACGTGGCAAAGCAAGGGAGCTTCCATTCAAGGAATGGAGCAACTGGGTTTTACCCTGTTCATCCTTGGTTCTTGCTTTCAAACGATTGGTTTGGAAGCTTTCAAAATTTGAGACGGAGCTTACCTCTAACCAACGCTCCTGTGCTGCGCTGTATACTTCAAAATCATATGTCAATGCAGATGCAAAACTCATATCACCTCCACAGAGTCTAAGAATTCTGTAGGGAAGTCCCAGTGATACGATCAATTGTTCGACATGTGCAACCATTTGATCCAATGCAGCATAACTGGTTGACGCCTCTGTCAATTGTACGATTTCAACTTTGTCAAACTGATGCACTCGGTTGAGTCCACGTACATCCTTGCCAAAACTTCCCGCCTCTCTTCTGAAACATGGCGTATATGCAGTCATTTTAATGGGAAGCTTCGAAGCAGGGATAATTTCATCCCTGTAAATATTTGTTACCGGCACCTCAGCTGTTGGAATGAGATAAAGATCGTCTTCTTTGATATAGTACATCTGTCCCTCTTTGTCTGGCAACTGTCCTGTTCCATAAGCAGAACTTGCATTGACAACATGTGGGGGTATGTATTCGGTATAGCCGGCAGCGGTATTGTAATCGAGGAAATACTGTATCAATGCTCTTTGCAGCTTGGCACCTCTTCCTTTGTACAAAGGGAATCCGCTTCCTGTTATTTTGACTCCTGTTTGAAAATCCACCAAATCATATTGTGTAATCAGATCCCAATGTGGTTTGGCACCATCATGCAGTGTAGGCAAGGCTGGAGATTGTTTGACCACCTGGTTGTCCTCTGCCGTTTTTCCATTCGGCACCAGCTCGTTGGGCAAATTGGGAAGTCTGATGAGTTGCTGATTCAGCAATTGCTCAACCTCGTTCAATTGAGTGGTGAGCGCATCAATCTGGTCTTTCAATGCTGCAACGGTTGATTTGCTTGCCGCAGCCTCTTCCTGCTTGCCTTGTGCAATCAACGCACCGATGGATTTAGAAGCAGTATTTCTTTGAGAGAGCAATTCGTCTGATTGGGCTTGTAGCTTTTTTCGCTGATCATCCATTGAAATGATTTCATCAATCAGTTGGATATCCTGAAAGTGCTTTTTTTGCAATCCCTCCAATACTTTTTCCTTGTTTGCCCGAATAAACGCCAGCTGCAGCATCGATCAATTTTTGCAAAGATAAGAATTCGTGCAGTTGCGGGATGTTCTCTATCAGAATCTTGATTAGTTTTGCGCCATGCTGGTATCAGAAGATTTACAGGTCAGGTGGTGGAAACTGGAAGAAAAACTCATTGAAAGATTTGGCAAAAAACCAGACATGGAGTCCATTCTTTTTTTAATTGGTATTCAGGAAGTAGGTGGAGCGGGACATCAATTCACCAAGGAACAAAAGCAAGACCTGATGCATGTTGCTGTGTGCTCCATCCTGTCGGCAAGTGGCTATTATGAAAAAGAAGGATGGGATCAGGATGGATGGCCACATTTCAAACAATTGAAAGATTTGCCGTCCATGTCTTTGATCGAACAGGAAAATTTCATGAAAGACCATGTGCTTTTTTACTTTTCACAGAATGCATTCATATGAAAACCATCCTTCAGCTGATTCATTGCTTCTCTCTCGGTCTGCTGCTATTTCAAACCACAGCAATGGCGCAACCTTTGATAAAAGTGAAAAAAAAGGATGTGAGATCTGATGTTCAAATGGTGACTGATGCCGGAACTTTCATCATACGATTGAGTGACTCGACTCCGGTTCACAGGGACAATTTCATCAAACTGATCAAATCCAAATTTTACGAAGGGATTGCATTTCACAGGGTGATCAGCGGATTCATGATTCAGGCGGGAGATGAGAAGTCGCGCCAAAACGCTGATTCAACTCAATTTTTAAAAGACTATACCCTTCCTGCAGAATTCAGGACTTCCCTCTTTCACAAAAAAGGTGTCATTGCTGCAGCCAGGTGGGGAGATGACATCAATCCACAAAGAAACAGCAGCGGTGTACAGTTTTACATTGTACAAGGAAGGATACACAACGATGTTAGCCTCGATTCAACAGAAACCCATCGATTGAAGGGAAGGAAATTACCACTTGCACACAGAGAAGTGTACAAACAACTTGGGGGGAGTCCACACCTGGATCAGAACTATACCATATTTGGTGAATTGGTAAGCGGATTTGATGTGTTGGATAAAATAGCCTATACACCTACTTCTGGAAAAGCCGGAGGTGACAAACCTCTTGCACCGATCCGCATCATTCTGACAAGGATGGTGAAAAGAAAATCCACTTAAAAAAGCAATGAGACAATAAAAACTTTAATCTTGCAAAAAAAATCATATGAGTTTTCCTGAGCAAATCAAATACACCAAAGAGCATGAGTGGATTTCAGTAGATGGCGACGTAGCTACCATTGGAATTACATCGTTCGCGCAAGGCGAATTGGGTGATATCATATTTATTGATATTGAAACCGTCGGAAAAGCCTTGCAAGCAGATCAGGTTTTTGGAACAGTAGAAGCCGTGAAAACTGTCAGTGATTTATTCCTTCCGGTTGACGGAACCATCCTTGAAAAGAATCCACTGTTGGAAAGTCAGCCTGAATTGGTCAACCAGGACCCTTATGGTGACGGATGGATGATCAAGATGAAAATAGCCGATGCATCACAATTGAACAACCTCATGGATGTTCAAGCATACAAGGCACTGATCGGAGCCTGATACATCAGAAAAGTTTTCCATAAAAAAAGCCCCTGTTGAAACAGGGGCCGGTAACCAAAACTAACTGCTTATGAGAAAACTTTTGCTTTTTCTATTTATTTAGATGCCTTTGCACTGTGCTTTCCATCTCTCGATTCGTTAAAAAATCATTAATCCCCTTTCCTTTCCAAAGACTACACCAATATAGACGTTTGAGCGTCTGTTTGGTTTGTTAAAGGCTCCATAAATAGATGCATTTTCTGCTTCCTAAAAAGTGATTTTCATCACTGGGTGAGCTTACTTGCGTTTTCAGCAAATTGAAGGGCATCAATCAGTTCACCGACGTTGCCGTTGAGTACGTCATGCAGATTGTAAAGTGTCATTCCGATGCGGTGATCTGTTACCCTTCCTTGTGGAAAGTTATAGGTGCGGATTTTTGCAGAGCGGTCACCCGTGCTGACCAGGCTTTTTCTGTGTCTGGAGATCTCATCCTCCTGTTTTCTGACCTGTTCCTCGTATAAACGGGTTCTGAGCATTTGCATTGCTTTTTCTCTGTTGCCGAGCTGGGTTCTTTCCGTTTGACAGATCACCACGGTTCCCGTAGGAATATGGGTGAGCATTACCTTGGTTTCTACCTTGTTTACGTTTTGTCCGCCTGCACCCCCACTTCGGGCAGTTTCCATTTTTACATCACTCTCTTTGATTTCAACATCCACCTCCTCGGCTTCTGGCATTACAGCAACTGTTGCAGCACTGGTATGCACCCTCCCGCTGGCTTCTGTATCCGGCACCCTTTGCACGCGATGTACACCACTTTCAAATTTAAGTGTGCCATAAACATCTTCACCTGTTACTTCCAACTGGGCCTCTTTGTATCCTCCCACGGTTCCTTCGCTTTCAGAAAGCAGGGCTGTTTTCCAGCCTTTTGCTTCACAGTACCTGATGTACATTCTCAAAAGATCGCCCGCGAACAAAGAGGCTTCATCCCCTCCGGTTCCGGCCCTGATTTCGAGAATGGCATTTTTTTCATCCTGGGGATCTTTTGGAATCAGCATGTTTCTGATCTGCTTTTCCAATGCTTCTTTTCGGAGATCAAGATCGTCTGTTTCTGCTTTGGCCAACTCTCTGAGCTCTTCATCATCTCCCATCAAAGCTTCACGGTTGAATTCAACATCTGACAATATGCGTTTGTATTGCTCGTAAGCGAGCACAATTTTCTCAAGACTTCTGTACTCCTTTGAAAGTTGACTGAATCGTTTGTTGTCGTTCACCACTTCAGGATTGGTCAGTGCAATCCCGATGTCGTCAAACTTGGCTTTTATGGCTTCCAGCTTATCTAACATATTATTATCTCTCCCGGAGATGATTAATGTTTAATTTAGTGCGCAAAGTTACTTCATTCTGAGATGAATTACCGCAAGTTTCAAGCCGATTACCTTTTTGATGGATATGAAATGCTGGGACCTGATCACGCTTTGATCACTTCAGCAGAGGGGATCGTGATGGAAATCATTCCTGCTGCAGAAGCAGGAGACGATGTATTGAAATTAGATGGAATCATCTCTCCCGGATTCATCAATGCGCATTGCCACTTGGAGCTCAGCCACATGAAAGATGTGATTCCACCTAAAACCGGACTGATTCCTTTTCTATTGGATGTAGTAGGTAAAAGAGATTTTCCTCAGGAATTGATTCTGGAGAAAATCCAATTGGCAGAAAAGGAAATGGAAATGGGCGGAATCGTTGCGGTAGGTGATATTGGGAATACCGCTGATACCATTCCAACAAAAATCAGCAGCAAATTAAAATGGAACAATTTTGTGGAAGTGCTGTGCTTCAGTGATCAAATGTCTGATCAAAGGATGGAACAATATACCGGAGTTCTCAGGCGTTTCAGAGAGGCAGAGGAGTTGAACAATATTCATCACTGGACTTCCAATTTGGTTCCACATGCGCCCTACACCATCAGTGACATTACATTTAAACGCATCAATGAACAAACGGCAGGTGCGGTCATCAGTATGCACAACCAAGAAAATCCCGCTGAAGATGAATTGTACAAAAGCGGAAAAGGCGACTACCTGAAATTTTTAGGAAAATTTGGCTTTGACCACTCTCCTTTCCCCACAACCGGAAAATCTGCCATGCAATCTTGCTTGCCCCATTTCAATCAAAAACAAAGAGTGATATTGGTTCACAACACTTTTACAAGTCAAGAGGACATCCATTTTGCCTTGCAACATGCAGAACAATACTTGTCCGGATTACATTACTGCTTATGCATCAACGCAAACTTGTACATTGAAAACAAAACACCCCCGGTTGAATTGTTGATGAAAAACAATTGTGAGATCGTACTGGGGACCGACAGTTACAGCAGCAATTGGCAATTGAGCATTGCAGCAGAAATGAAAAGCATCAAAGCATATTTTCCTGCTATACCTATTGCAACGATATTAAGATGGGCAACTTCCAATGGTGCAAAAGCACTCAACAGAATGGATACATTGGGCAGCTTCGAGAAGGGAAAACAGCCAGGTGTGGTGCTGTTGCAACATGATTTCAATTCCCGCAAATTGCTTTGATCATTCCTCCAAGACCGTGCGAATGACCGACAATGATTTGAGTTTGTAGAATGGATGAATGTGCATGCCATAAAATTGCAGCAGATCGTCCATCAATTGATTGCGCTGATGTCTGTTCATTTTGATTTCTCCCAACTCTTCAATCTGCATGGTACGCAGCAATTGCGCAACTTTTTCACTCAAGGGTGGTTGAATTACAAGATTATGCGAAGGATTAAAAGAAACAAATTGCCCCTCATGTAAATCAAGGAACTGATTGACTGGAGAATGATTATCCATCAACCTGAATCCAAAAAAGTGAGAAAGATGAACAATGTAAAACAAGGGCAGATTGGCAAGTTGATGCTCTTCTGACTTGTACAATCCTGTAATTATATCTTCCAGAAAATAAAAAAGATCTGCATGTGCATCCGGTTGTTTCAGACAGTTTTGCAACAACTCCAGCATAAAAAGCAACATTGCATTGCGGGTAATATTTGAAATATTTTCCTCCTGCTGCATCAGCTGCTTGACCTCTTTGATGCGTTGCAATGTTTGTCGCTCGTTGTGATAAACAACCATGTCCAACAAGTTCCCAGGTTGCAATTGGGCAGGATGAAATGTGGGATTTTTTTTGTTCGTTCGGACTCCATTCACCATATACTGTTGGAGTCCGAATGTTTCGGTAAATACAGATACAATCAATGATGTTTCACCATACTTGACAGTTCGCAACACGATACCCTTGGTATGATGAATAGATGACATGACTACTTGATAAAAAATATTTTTCCGACAACATGGTCTGTATTGTCTTGATTGGAAACAATGATCAGATAGGCGCCGGAATTGACTCGCTCGCCTCTGTAATTTCTACCGTTCCAAATCGCTTGTCCCCCGAGAGATCTTGTTTGGTAAACCAATCTCCCATCTAGTTCAGTTATTTTAATCCATGCATTCGATGGCAGTTCTTTGACCGCAATGCTGCCGTTGTATCCGGTGGGAACAGGATTGGGAAATACAATTGGCTTTTTGATGTCTTCAACTGCGGAAGTTGCAGAACTTCTGTAGGATGAGATGCCTGATGATGTCATGAAAAAAACTTCTCCTGTTAAGCCCTGGATCTGGATGGAGCCCACTTGATTGCTCAGCAGCTTGCTGTTATCTGACGTGAATCGATGAACTACTTTTTGTCCGTCTGCACTCAGCAACCAAACACCGTTGTTCGTGGCAATCCACTTCCTGTCTGCTCCATCTATTTTGATATCATTGATTGTTTCGTTGGACAACAACAAACCTGCAAAATTATCCAACTGCACTACAGGAAGTGTGGCCTCACAATTTCTGAACAAATCCGTTCCGCATTGAATAATCCCAATGCCCTTGTCGGTTCCAACCCAGATATTACCTGACAAATCTTCTGCAACAGACAAAACATTGGAGGATGGGAGATTGCCTCTTCCTGTTCCCTGTTGAAAAAGTCTCCATTGGTCGTCGTTTGTCGCGTCGATTGTATTGTTGTCATCAAAACATATGAGTCCTGATGCATTGAAACTGGTTATCCATTTTCTTCCCTGCCCATCAATCATTATTTTATTCAGCAGATTTTTTTCAATGGAGAATGGTATGGAAAAATTCCTCCATGCCCCATCCTTCTTTTTCACAACAAGAGGTAGGTTTGTATTGGGATTGGTCATCCAAAGATTGGCGGCTGCATCCAATGACAATGAGGCAACCTTGCAAAGTCCGGTTTGATCTCTATCCGATTGCAGTCCGTTTGCAACAATCCCGGTTGCTGATAACTTATCATCTGTATCAATGGTAAGCAATCCAGTCCCCTTTGTCCCAATATGAATTTTACCCGTTACAGGCTCTATGACTGCCGAACTGAAATCAGCCATTTTAGACAAAAAGCTGAATGCCGCGGGACTGTAATTTTTCCATTTGTCATCCCGGAGCACGTAGCATTCATTTCTCTTTTCGGTATTGAATACATTGAGTTGATCGCCAGCAACAGCTACCAATACACCTTCCTTGTAGTCACCTTGACCTCGGGAAATACCTGAAGGCCCATTGGGTGAGATTTGACGGAAAGTATTGGCTTGAATTTGGATGAGTCCGTTGCTTGCATCTCCCACCCAAAATTGTGTTCCATCCGCAATACAATCACGGACATTGGTCAACTGGCTGGCTGTGATTTGTTGTGGAGTTGCAGATGGGGCATTGAAATATGTGATAGATCCAATTCCATTGCTTGTTTCAAAAACAAAAAGTGAATTCTCATTTGTTTTTACACCACTGATCGACTTGTTGGATGAATAAAAAAGTTTCCATTTCGCACCATCCAAGACGAATAAACTGTCGCGGGATTGAACAAGCAGAGACGCTCCCCATTTGCACATGTTGGATGGAAGGACTTGTGGGTTGGGTGAATCGAATGCACTCCAGTTTCTGAAGTCACTCAGGGTTGATATATTGAATACCGCTGTTTGAATTCCCGATGAAGTATTCGCAAATATGCTGTTTCCAATAACAATGGTTTGATATACTTCTACAGGTGCCCCATCCTTGCTCGGAAAGAACGTACCCACCATTTCATATTTGTATGGATCCGATGCAACGATGCCAAAGTTGGTGGAAATCAAAGCCAGCTGATCTTTCCAGGTGATATGATGTATTTTTTTCTCAGGTACAATTTTACTAAGCTTGACATCAGGTTGGTTTCTGACAGTAGATCCTGTGATGATGTCAAGATTGCCATTTTCATAACCGATGATGATCTTATTGCCCAGGGGCTGCTTGGAAAACACACGGATGTTTACATCCGTCAGCCCATTGGATTTTGAGTAGACCTGAAATTCTTTTTTGGAAACATCATAGCTGAAATACCCATTGGGTGTTGCGGCAACTATGTTTTGCTGAATAGAATCGACTGCAATGATCTGCCCCAAGGCAAGATGATCGCGCCACCATCCGATTGGTTTCAATTGACTTTGGCCAATCAACCCACATGATAGAAATACGAGCAGCAGAGCATATTTCATGGTTTAAAATTACTGATTAAAGCGCTGAGCACGTGTTAAAAAGATCAAGTCAAAAAGATTAATTTTCTTTCCTTTGCACTAAATATGCATGTATGTGGTTGAAGATTGCCAAAGGAGTTTTGAGGTATCGGTGGATGCTGTTGTCGGCACTGATCGTGTGCAGCGCATACATGGGATTCGAGGCAAGCAAAGTCAAGTTGAGCTATGATTTTGCAAGAGCCATCCCTACCGACCATCCCAAGTATCAGCAATACCTTGATTTCAAGAAAACCTTTGGGGAGGATGGAAACCTGCTGACGATTGGATTTCAGAGTGATTCATTTTTTACATTGAAAAATTTCAATGCCAATCAACAATTGCAAGAGGTCATTCAAAAAATAAATGGTGTTGAAGACATCATCAGTGTTGAGCGTGCTGTTTACCTGGCAAGAAACGACAGCAGTTCCAAGCTAGTGGCTACCAGGATTTTCCCTTCTGAAATCAAGGATCAAAAAGAGCTGGACAGCCTTAAGCATGTTTTTCTTTCGCTTCCATTTTACAGGGGGCTCATCTACAATCCCACTACCAATGCATATTTGATGGGAATTCGCATCAACAAAGAAATCCTTGGCTCCAAAGAGCGAGAGCGAACAGTTGGAGAAATTGAAGCTGCTGCAACTTCTTTTTCCAAGGAGACCAAACTGGATTTACACTTGAGTGGTCTGCCATTGATCAGAACCAATGTTGCCATCAAGATTGCCAACGAGATGAAGTGGTTTCTGTTGGGCTCCCTTGCACTTTCTGCATTGATCTTGTTCATCTTCTTCAGATCGCTGAGTACAGTGATACTGTCTTTGGGAGTTGTGATCATTGGAGTGGTGTACAGCTTGGCCTCCATTCACATGTTGGGATATAAAATAACCTTGCTGACTGCATTGATACCACCGTTGATTGTAGTCATTGGCATCCCCAATTGCATTTACTTTCTAAATAAATTCCACGCCTCCTACATTAAAACAGGTGACAAAGAACAGTCCATCGTAGATATGATCAGCAAGATGGGCGTTGTTACACTTTTCTGCAACATCAGTGCTGCATTGGGATTTGCAGTGTTTGCCCTTACCAAAAGTGTTGTTTTGAAAGAATTTGGTGTGGTTGCAGGCATCAACATCATGTTGCTGTTTTTCATCACCATCATTTTAGTGCCGATCTCACTGTTTTACATGAAAGCACCCAAGTCCAAGCATGTTCAATACCTGGACAACAAATGGCTGCTCGCTCTGTTGACAAATATTGAGAAGTGGGTATTCGCCCATCAAAAAATGGTATACGTTGCCACTGCTGCTTTGATCGTTTTCTCTATAGCAGGCATATTCAAATTAAAAACCCAGTCATTCATTGTTGATGATCTTCCCAAGGAGGACCGCATATACACCGACCTGCGTTTTTTTGAAACCCATTTCAAAGGCATCATGCCACTTGAAATCATCGTCGACACCAAACGAAAGAATGGCATCGCTGGAACAAGGGCTTTGACAGTGTATGACAAAGTGGATGCCTACTCCCAACAAATTGCCAGCCATGCATCCATCGCAAAACCATTGTCACTTGCAGAAGGACTGAAATTTGCCAAACAGGGATTCTACGATGGCGACAGCAACAATTACTCGATGCCGAATGCTTTTGATGGAGCATTTCTTGCGGATTATATGAAACCAGGACAAGCATCGAATGCCAATGGTGGTTCATTGCAAAAACTGATGTCGTCTTTTGTTGACAGCAACAGGCAAACTACAAGAATCAGTGTAAACATGGCGGATATCGGGAGTGAAAAAATGCCGATGCTGATTGACAGCCTGCAGAAAGAAGCATATGTTCATTTCGATTCCACCAAATTCAACATCCACCTTACAGGCTCCAGCATTACTTTTCTGGAAGGAAGTATTTTCATCATTCAAGGTTTGAAAGAAAGCATCCTCTGGGCTTTTCTATTTATTTCACTTTGCATGCTTTACCTTTTTAAAAACCTGAGAATCCTGATTTGCTCGTTGATTCCAAACCTGATACCGTTGGTAATGACCGCGGGACTCATGGGTTGGGCAGGCATCAACATAAAGCCATCAACCGTATTGGTTTTCAGTGTGGCGCTCGGCATAGCCATTGACATCACCATCAGATTTCTGGTCAATTTCAAACAAGAGCTTCCAGTGGCTGGAGGCGATATCAAACAAACTGTTGTCCTGACCATCCGTGATACCGGTATCAGCATTGTCTACACTTCCCTTGTTTTGATTGCAGGATTCATCATTTTTGCCTTCAGCGGATTCGGAAGTACACAGGCACTGGGATGGCTGACCTCATTTACCCTTTTCACCGCTACATTGACCAACCTCATCCTCCTTCCTGTAATCCTGCTTTTGATCAAGAAAATTAGATATTGATTAATATTTAAACATAAAAATGACTTTTATTAGATATTTTCTAAAATAATTTAGGTTTTTACTTATTTTTTTGCTTTTGTTCTGTTCCTGCTAGAATTTTTCAAAAACACATGCTGTTTTTTTATGAATACCGACAAACAAATCCCTTTCCTTGTTTGTCTTAATATAACTTTGCACTTCCTTAATAAATCATTAACAAAAAAGAGCTATGAAGAATTTGCTTACACTTCTATTGGCCTTTGCTTCCATGCTTCAGTTTACCCTGGCGCAAGCCATCAAGGTACAGGGTACTGTTCAGGACAGCCAAGGAAAAGGTATCCCCAATGTAACCATTACAATCAGTGGACAAAAAGGCGGTACCACATCTGATAAAGATGGAAATTTTACTTTGAACGTTAATTCACTTCAATCCAAACTCCTGTTCAGCTCTATCGGCTTCAACAATGAAGAGGTTGCATTGAGTGGCAAATCAACCATCTCAGTTACCCTGACCAACAGCGAATCAAATCTTGGTGAAGTGGTTGTAGTTGGTTACGGTACACAAAGAAAAAGGGACCTTACGGGTTCTATTTCCAATGTGAGTGCCAATCAAATCAAAAATTTATCCCTCACTTCTCCCGAGCAGGCATTGCAAGGAAGGGTTGCGGGTGTGAATGTAACATCAAGCTCAGGAACACCGGGCGGATCTGTGAACATCAACGTTCGCGGTATTGGTACCATCAGCGGTAACGCACAGCCATTGTATGTGTTGGATGGAATTCCCATTGCAACCGGTTCATTCTCACAATTGGGCGTGGGCAACCAGGTACTGAACAGTTTGGCAGACGTGAATCCAAATGACATCGAGTCAATCGATATCTTGAAGGATGCATCTGCAACTGCCATCTATGGTTCAAGAGGTGCGAATGGTGTTGTGCTGATAACAACCAAGAGAGGTAAAAACCAGAAGACCCGTGTAAACTACAGTGGATATACTGGTAACCAAACTGCTTGGAAAAAGATTGAGCCATTGTCTGGAAGAGATTTCCAAGATGTGCTGCAAGAGTCACTTTTCAACAGATACGGATCCATATACGGCAACCAAGAGCCTTCTTTTTATCTTGGCCCTACTGTACACGATAATTCATATGTCAACACCAACTGGCAGAATGAAATTTTCAGAACTGCCCCCATCAATTCCCATGATATCAGCGCGCAGGGTGGTAATGACAAAACCAAGTTTTATGCAGGTGGAAACTATTTCGATCAGCAAGGAACCATTGTCGGATCCAGGTTTCAGCGTTACAATTTCAGGGTAAACCTGGATAACACTGTATCTGATAAATTCAAAATAAGCAGTGGTATCTCTATCAGCAACAGCATTCAAAACAGGATTCAAAATGACAACAATATATATGGTGTATTGAGTACAGCAGTACTCTTGGCATCTGATATACCTGTTTACAATCCAGACGGCACTTATGGCAAAGATCCTACCTCTTCCACAGAGAACCCCCTCTTGGCTGCCAAAGAGAACTTCAACAAAGTCTTCAATGGCCGTGTGCTTGCCAACATCAGCGGTGATTATCAGTTCTCAAAGGCATTCAGCTTCAAAGTGAATTTGGGTGCTGACTATGTAAGCTTGAATGAATCTCGCTTCTATCCATCCATTTCAAATGCTGGTGCGGGTGTAAGAGGTCAAGCTACTGAAGCTTACAACAAGAGCATGAACTTGATCAATGAAAATATTTTGAGTTTCAGAAAAGATTATGGCAAACACGGCATCAATGCTGTAGGTGTTGCTTCTTATCAGACACAAAATTTTGAATCCATTTATGCATTGGCGGAAAATTTCCCTGGAAATTCAATCCGCAGACTCTCTGCAGGTTCAGTGAAAAAAGATGCCACCACGAGCGGTAGTTCATTCGGTATCATTGGATATGTTGGACGTTTCAATTATTCATACGATGGAAAATATCTTTTCAGCGTGAGCTTGAGAAGAGATGGATCATCCAACCTCGGAAGCAGCACCAAATGGGGTACTTTCCCAGCGGTATCTGCCGGATGGCGCATCTCTGATGAGAAATTTATGAGCAATGTGAAGTTCATCAACAACCTTAAATTGAGAGGATCTCGCGGTAACAGCGGAAGCAACTCAGGTGGATTGTTTGCATCGCTTCCGTTGATCAGTCCAGGTGCCAATTACCTGACATCTGCAGGTTTGGCTCCTTCTCAGTTGGGTAACCCGAATTTGGGTTGGGAGACATCCATTCAAACTGACCTCGCATTGGAATTGGGTCTCTTCAACAGAATCAACATCATTGCAGAGGTTTATCACAGAAAGACAAATGATTTGTTGACCAGCCGTCAATTGGTTGGCAACAGCGGCTTCCTTTCCGTCAACGACAACATTGGTGCCATCACCAACAAGGGACTTGAATTGGGATTGGAAGGAACAGTTGTGAACTATAAAAAATTCAACTGGAATACCAATTTCACCCTGACCTTCCAAAAGAACAATGTTGATACCATTTATGGTGGCAATCCATTTGGATCAGGATTCATGAGTTGGGTGCAGCAAGGATATCCTTTGAGTTCATTCAGGGGTTACAGAATGCAGGGAATATTCCAAGCACAAGCAGACATTGTTACAGCACGTGATGGTAGTGCAGCAAGACCTGGTGATATCAAATGGAAAGACGTTAACAGTGATGGAGTCATCAACTCAGCTGACCAGGAAATATTGGGAACAGCCCTACCTACTTATTTTGGAAGCTTCACCAACACATTCACAATTGGCAATTTTGAGTTGACCGCTTTCTTCCAATTCGTGGGCGGAAATAAAATCGTCAACTACAACAGATCCTTCGCTGAAGGAATGAACAGTGTGTTCGGACAATTTGCGACTGTTTTAGACAGATGGACTGCTACAAAGCCTTCCACAACCATGCCAAGAGCTGTATGGGGTGACCCGGCAAACAACAGAAGAGCTTCTGACAGATGGATTGAAGACGGATCTTTCACCAGGTTGAAAAACTTGCTGGTTGGTTACAACTTCAATCAAAGTGCATTGAAGAAAATGAAAATCAGTTCTCTGAAACTATTCTTGCAGGCTCAGAATCTTTTCACCTGGACCAAATACCAGGGATTTGATCCAGAGGTCAGCACCTTTACGCTCACCAATACAGCACAAGGAACTGATTTCTTGACTTTCCCACAACCACGCATCATCACATTTGGTATCAATGCTGGATTCTAATTCAATACACTTTAAATTATCATAGAAATGAAAAAGATGTTAAACATAAAATTATCCTTGCTGACAGCATTGATCGTTTTTTCATCTTGTGAAAAAATCATCGATCAACAGCCTCAAACAGTGTTGAGTGCTGAAACAGCATATACCACCCGTCAAGGAGTGGAAGCAGGTTTGTTGGGTTGCTACAATGCCCTGCAGAGCACCAGCTATTACGGACTCGAATTTTGGGCTCTCTCAGACATGTATGCAGGCGTCATCGCCCATACAGGTACGTTCCCAACGTTCGCACAGTTTGCAAACAGACAGATCCTTCCTGATAACACAAACGTTACCGGAATGTGGAATGTGATCTATACCGGAATCAACAGGGTCAATACAGTGATTGCATCATCAGAAACACTTTCTGATCCTGCATTCAGCAAAACCCAAACCATTGGCGAGGCAAGATTTCTCAGAGCCATCATGTATTTTGATTTGTTGAGAGCATTCGGTGGATCCAACAATGGCTTCAACAAAGGAGGTCGTGGCGTTCCAGTGAGAACAACTCCAACACTTGCACCGGTAGATGCAGACCCTATTCCATTGGCTGCAGAAGCTGACGTATGGAGACTGATTGACAGCGATTTGGATTATGCGATTGCCAATCTGAAAGCCACCACCACCGGAAGAGCAACTGTAAATGCTGCAAAAGCACTGAAGGCGCGCGCTGCTTTGTACAAAGAAGATTGGGCGACAGCAGAAACCCAGGCAAATGATGTGATCAATGCTTTGAAAGGAGCTGGTACTGGTCTATCAGCATCTTACGATGCACTTTGGTCTTCACAAAATACAAGACCAGAAAGCATTTTTGAATTGCAGTATGATATCAACAATACCAACTCTATCGCTTTCTACTATTTCCCTACCGGATTGGGTGGAAGAAACGAAATTGGTTCCAGCACAACACTGAACGCACAACCTGCGACTGACTTGAGAAAGGCTACCAATGTGAAGGTTTTGAGTGGAAGCAATAAAACTGGAAAATATTCCCGCATCAACGGAACTGACAACGTGATCATCATCCGTCTGGCTGAGATGTACCTGATCCGTGCTGAGGCAAGAGCTAAAAAAGCTGCTCCTGATTTGACAGGTGCATTGGCTGATTTGAATGTCATTCGCGCAAGGGCAGGTTTGGCTGCTTCAACTGCAGCAACTGCAGATGATCTCTTAAAGCAACTGTATGAAGACAGATACTATGAATTCGCTCATGAAGGCCATGCATTCTTTGATATGAAACGTACCAACAGATTGTCGACCGCAGTGACCGGATTTTCTGGAGCCAATGCATTCCGCGCATTGTATCCAACTCCACAAAGAGAAATCATCAACAGTGCAGGACAGATCACTCAGGTAACTGGCTATTAATCAAAATACTGCTCAAAAAAAAGCCGCACATCAAGTGCGGCTTTTTTTTATTTCAGGATTTCCTGCAATTTCTGTTCAAGTGCTGGTCCCCTTAAATCTGTTGCAATCACTTTTCCGTCAGGATCCAGTAAAACATTAAAAGGTATTCCTTCAATGCCATAGAGAGGAACAACTTCACTGTCCCAAAACTTCAAATCACTTACGTGACTCCAATACAATTGATCATCCGCAATGGCCCTGATCCAATCATCTTTTGTTTTATCCAATGATACACCCAGGATCGTAAAATTCCGGTCTTTGAATTGTTGAAATGCTGCAACGACATTGGGATTTTCCATCCTGCAAGGCTTGCACCAACTTGCCCAGAAATCAACCAGCACATACTGTCCCTTCAAAGAGGACAATGAAAGTGTCTTGCCTTCTGGAGTAGGGAGTGTAAAATCGGGTGCTTGCTTGCCAACCAATCCCCCCTCTGCAGGCGAAGACATCTCGCTCTGAAAAGCTTCCGCAATTTTTTTGATTTTTTGCAGGTCGGGAAAACGTTTAGCAATGTTTTTGAGTACAGGCGACATTTGCTCGGCCGATACGAGATTTTTTGAAATACCAAGAGCATAAACTGCCAATGCTGGTGTGGAGGTGCTGTCAGCAAACGACAGTAGATAAGCACCGGTTTCAGCTGATTTTTTTCTGAATGATTCTTCCATCAGCACCCTTGAACTGTCCATGATGGTACCTTTCATTTCAATCTGAGATTTTAATTGCGCCATCTCCTGCAATCTTGCGTTGAACGAAGACAAGAGGTTTTTGAATGCATTGGAGCCTTTTGAATTGGTTGTATAGCTTCCGAGATTTTTTCCATCCAATTCAAGCTTGATATTAGGTTGGTCACCCACCAAAATAAAATAAAACTCATCCTTTTCAAAGCGAATTCGATACAGTGCCTCTTGGTTCAAAGCGCCACCCTTCAAATTCACTGATTTGGTATCTGTGTCGATTCGGGTAGAATCCATCGTAGTTGGGTTGGCATCCAATTCAATCAAATCAAGATAAACATGTTGAGAAGGGTTTATATTGGAAAGCTGAATTTGTACATTCAAATTGTTTGATTCCTGTTTGCAGGAATACACAACAACCGACAAAAATGCAATGGAATAAAAAATAATTTTTTTCATGATATATTTTATTGATGCAGTAATGATTCCAAAATAGCTGTTACCTGCTTGGGGTCTGCCTTTCCCTTTGATTGCTTTTTTACTTCGCCCATGAAAAGTCCGATGAGTCCCTTTTTCCCTTTTTTATATTCCTCCACCTTGTCGGGCATGGCATCCAATACCTGTTTTGCCCATGTGTACAATTGATCGGTATCTGCATCCTGTGCCAGATCGAGCTCTTGGATCAGGCTCATTGGAGCTGCCGTAGCATCGGCCATCATTCTTGGTAAGATTTTTTGTGCAGCCAGTGAAAAATTGATGGTCCCCTTTGAGATCAGTGTCAACAATTCATCAAAATAAGCAGCGGAGATTTTTATGCTTTTCCAATCACCAGATGACTGGTTCAACATGGCCCTCACTGGTCCCAGCAAGAGGTTGGCCAACTGTTTTGTATGTTTGGTATGCTGAGCAATGGATTCATACAAATCGCATAAATCTTTTTCCTCTGTCAGTTGTTCTGCATCATAGGATGAGAGGCCGTATACATCAATGAATTTACATGCAATATCCTCGGGCAACAGAGGCAATTGTTTTTTTACATCACTGATATATGCTTCCGTAAAGTGGAAAGGAGCCAGATCAGGCTCCGGAAAATACCTGTAATCTTCTGCATCTTCTTTTGTCCTGATAGAGAAGGTAATGCCGGCATCTGCATCATAACTTCTCGTTGCCTGAAGAATGGTTTCTCCTCTCTCAGACATGGCCGTGAGTCGTTGGATTTCGATTTCTACTGCATGACGCAGGTGTTTGATGGAATTGAGATTTTTTACTTCCACCCTGGTTCCGAGGGTTTGAGCACCATGAAGTCGAACAGAAATGTTGGCATCACACCTGAGGCTCCCCTCTTCCATGTTTCCATCACATATTCCTATCCACCTCACCAGCTTTCTAATTTGTGTAAGGTAAGCTGCTGCCTCTTCAGCTGAATGCATGTCAGGTTCTGTAACTATTTCAATCAAGGGCATCCCTGCTCTGTTGTAATCAAGAAAAGTCAACGCATCATCCAGATCATGCATGCTTTTCCCTGCATCTTCCTCTAAGTGAATTCTCGTCAATCGAACCTCTTTTACACCCTGGGCGGTTTTTATTTGAACGATGCCTCCTTTGCAAATGGGTGTGGTATGTTGTGATATTTGATAGCCCTTGGGCAAATCAGCATAGAAATAATTCTTTCTTGCGAAATAATTATATGTTGAAATTTCACAGTTGCAGACCAGTCCCATTTTGATTGCCAATTCAACAGCTTTTTTGTTCATCCTGGGTAAAGTTCCTGGATGGCCGAGGGTAATGGGACTCACATGTTCATTGGGACTCGCATCAAAACTGGTGCCGTCACCGGAAAATAATTTACTTGCAGTCTTCAACTGAGCGTGTACTTCTAAACCAATGACTGCTTCATACTTATGCATGCAAAGCTTTTTTAACTGCATCTATGGCGGACATCAGTGCAGCAGGATCTTGTCCGCCTGCCACTGCCAGCGTTTTTTGACCGCCACCACCACCTTTGATATATTTTGCCACTTCGTTTTTGATCATGACATTCGCATCGAATCCGGATGATTTTTGCAGCGCATCAGCAATACCCAGGACTACAGCAGGCTTTCCCTCAATGACTGCACCGATCGCTACAAAAGCATTGTCATGGGTGGTTCTTAACTCATTGCACAATTTTTTAAGCGCATCAACAGATGATACATCTACGGCTGCTCCCAGAAACTGTATTTTGTTGACAGATTCAAATTGATGAATCAACTCATTGCTAACATAGCCCAATAGCCTTGCTTCCGCTCCTTCCAGTTGTCGCTTCAATGAACTCAATTCATCTGACTGCAATTCCAAAGCCCGGATAAGATCTTTTGGTTGTTTGAGTGTCGCAGCAATCTGCTTCAACAGTTGCTGTTGTTCTTTGATGTGCTGTTCAGCTGCACTGGAACATACTGCTTCAATCCTCCTTACACCTGCAGCCACGCTGGATTCGGAAACAATCATACAATATCCAAGCTCCCCTGTGCTGCAAACATGTGTTCCACCGCAGAGCTCGATAGAAAATTCAGGATCGATGGTTACAACCCTCACTGTATCTCCATACTTTTCACCAAACAAAGCCATGGCCCCCAGTTTCATTGCTTCCTCCTTGGGCATTTCCCGAATAACGACAGGAATATTTTCTCTGATTTTTTGATTGACAATGGAAGTCACCTGTTCCATCTCTTGTTCAGTCATTTTGGCAAAATGAGAAAAATCAAAACGCATTCCCTGCTCATGTACCAATGAGCCTTTTTGTGCAACATGTGATCCAAGAGTAATTCTCAGTGCGGCATGCAATAAATGTGTGAGTGTATGGTGCTTGGTAATTTCTTTTCTTCTATCCCCATCTACAAAAGCCGTCACAGCAGGTTGAATATCGGTTGGCAGCGCATCAATGGTATGAATGATTAAATCATTTTCCTTTTTGGTGTTGGATACTTTGATTTCGGAAGATCCAATTCTGATCACTCCAGTATCGCCTACTTGTCCGCCGCTCTCTGCATAGAAAGGTGTGTTTTCCAATACTGCTTGATAGGAGGTCTGGCCCTTGGCCTCTACTTTTCTGTATTTCAGAAGGTTGGTTTCAGAGGACAATGCATCATATCCCACAAATGATGTTTTACCATGCTGTGGCTTAGACACTTCAATCCAATCACCTGTATCTACTGCTGCGGCTGATTTGCTTCGATTTTTTTGCAATTGCATTTCCTGTTCGAATCCGACTTCATCAACCAGCATGCCTTTTTCCTGTGCGATCAAACGGGTTAAATCGAATGGAAATCCATAGGTATCATACAGTTCAAATGCTGGAGCTCCTTTGATCAAATTTTCTTTGGATGATGCTTCGATGATATCATCCATTTTCTTCAACCCCTTTCCAAGGGTTCTCAAAAATGTATCCTCTTCCTCTTTCACAACTTTGCTCACAAAAGACAGTTGTGCTTCAAGTTCTGGAAAGACATCTTTGAACTGAGCGGAGAGTCCGGGCAATAACTTAAAAAGGATCGGCTCTTTCACATCAAGGTATGAGTAATAATACCTGACAGCTCTTCTCAGAATTCTCCTCACCACATATCCAGCTCCGGTATTGGAAGGCAATTGTCCATCTGCGATGGTAAATGCAATGGCCCTGATATGATCAGCCAATACCCTGAAAGCAACATCTTGTTTGCTGTCGCTTGCCGTATATTTTTTTCCGGAGATTTTTTCTGTCTGTTCAATGGTTCCGGAAAACAAATCGGTTTCATAGTTCGAATGCTTTCCTTGCAATACCCTCACCAATCGTTCCAGTCCCATTCCCGTATCTACATGTGTTGCAGCCAAGGGTTGAAGGGAACCGTCTTTCATGCGATTGTATTGGATGAAGACATTGTTCCAAATTTCAATTACCTGAGGATGATCTTTGTTCACCAAGAGGTGGCCGGGTAATTTTGCCCTTTCTTCATCCGACCTGCAATCCACGTGTATCTCGCTGCAGGGTCCGCATGGACCCGTATCGCCCATCTCCCAGAAATTGTCTTTTTTGTTTCCAAAAACGATGTGTTCTTCCGGCAACAGTTTTTTCCATACGCCCAATGCGATGGTGGATGGCGGAATATTCTCCTTTACATCTCCTTCGAACACGGTGGCATACAACCTGGACTTGTCCATTTGAAATACTTCTGTCAACAGCTCCCAGCTCCACTCAATCGCTTCTTTCTTGAAATAATCACCAAAGCTCCAATTGCCCAACATTTCAAACATGGTATGGTGATAGGTATCGACGCCTACTTCTTCCAGGTCATTGTGTTTCCCACTGACCCTGAGACATTTTTGGGTATCAACGACCCGTTTGTGGGGTGCAACCCTGTTGCCCAAAAAATAATCCTTGAATTGGTTCATCCCAGCATTGGTGAAAAGCAGGGTTGGATCGTCTTTTAGAACAATCGGTGCTGAGGGAACGATATGATGCCCCTTGCTCACAAAAAAATCTAAAAATTTCTTTCTAATTTCTGCAGATGTCATCGCTTAACATGTTGATGTGGAGGGGTCTAGGCACAATAGGCTATATTTGCGTCGACCCTAAGCAGCAAAAATACATCATTTCAGAGATGGGCAGCTGATGAAGAAGATCAAATATTACTATAACACCCAGACCCTCAGGTATGAGAAACAGGTCACGCCACTAAGAGTGACCCTGTTGCGGATTTTCGCGTTCATTTCAACAGCCATCGTATCAGGTTTGATTGTTGTTGCAGTGGCCTTCCGCTTCCTCGATTCACCCAAGGAAAAAATGATGAAACTGCAGTTGGAAAGGGCAGAATACCTGAACAAGGTATATGCCGACAGATACGGTGAACTGGACGAGAGACTGCGCCAATTGGAAAAACGGGACAATGAGGTTTACAGAACTGTCTTTGAAGCTCAACCGCTCCCAGACAGCATGCGGATCAGGCAACTGGAAAAAAGAAAAGAAATGCAAATCCTCGCTGGAATGGACAGTGAAGAATTGACAGCAGGCATAGCCCAAAAACTCAGTGGCATTTACAACAGGATCATCAGCCAGGAAAGGTCATACAAGGAAATAGAAAAAATGGTCAAAAACAAAGAGAGGTTATTGGCCAGCACACCTGCCATTCAACCACTGAGCAATAAAGACCTGGACCGAGTAAGTTCGGGATTTGGATACAGGATCGATCCGTTGTACAAAACAGTTAAATTTCATCCGGGACTTGACTTTACTGCTCCACAGGGTACCCCCGTATACGCGACTGCTGATGGTATTGTAAGGGTTGCAGGCAATCTTGGAAATGGGTACGGGAATCACATCATCATTGACCATGGCTATGCTTACAATACGCTCTACGGCCATTTGTTCAGACTAAAAGCCAAAAGGGGACAATCAGTCAAAAGAGGAGAAGTAATCGGATACGTGGGCAATACCGGTAAATCAACGGGGCCACATCTGCATTACGAAGTCATCAAAGGGAAAAAGCACCTGGATCCGATTTATTTCTTCTACAATGATTTAACACCCGAGCAGTACCAGCAGATACTCAAATTGGCTGCATCACGCAACCAATCATTTGACTGATGAATTGTGCAAAACTCATTCATTGAAAGGTTGATTTTGTATTTAAATTCGTTGCATGCTTCATCAGCTTGACCTATTTGGCGGAGAACCTTTACAGCACCCTGAAAAAAAATCAGCACGCGAAAAGAAAGATAAACCTGTGCAGGTATCGCCCCCTTCCTCTGCACCCCAACCTCCAATCAACGTAGTTGAAACAATCACTGCTGTCGAAGAACAAAGAGAACCTACCTATGCTGATCCAGCATTTATTCAGGTTCCAGACGACGAAGCGCTTTACAGCAAATTATACTACCCCATCAGTGATGTTGCAAAAATGTTCAATGTGAATATTTCACTTATCAGGTTTTGGGAAAAGGAATTTGATATTCTCAAACCAAGGAAAAACAGAAAGGGTGACAGGCTTTTCAGGCCGGAGGATGTCAAGAATTTAAAACTGATTTATTTTCTGCTCAAGGAAAAACGCTATACCATAGAGGGTGCAAAAAGTTTTCTCAAAAAAGGCAAAAAGGTCAGCGAACAATTCGAGACAATCGAATTGCTGAAAAATATCAAATCAATGCTTCTTGAATTGAAAGCAGGCCTTGCGTGAAGAGCTGCATCATTTCAATTTACCTGCAATTTTAATCTGGAGTTTTTCCAAAATTGCAAGTGCCTTTAAGTTGATGTGCTGTTTTACCTGGTTGAATTCAGCAATTGATATCGGATCTGTGTAATATTCAACCGTAACAAGGAATGCTTCAAGTTTCACATCAGATAATAATACTGATTTTTCAGTTATTTGTGCATCAGACAAGGCTTCATTGAGTTCATGTATCAATTGATCAATCTGGGCATAGGTGGTATACAGATCCAAGTGCAAATTCAACTCCCCTCTGCGTTTGTTTCGGAGAGAAAAATTATCGACAATGCTGTCAACCATCTGTTTGTTTGGAATGGAGACATAGGTTTTGTCGTTTGTTCTGATCCTGGTACTTCTGAGTCCAATTTTTTCTACTGTACCCTGAATCTGCTGCACTTTTAAGAGATCTCCCACGCGAAAAGGGCGGTCAAAAAATATGATAAAAGATGCAATTAGATTTTCCAGACTTTCCTTGGCAGCAAGTGCGATGGCGGCACCTGCAAGACTGAGTCCGGCCAATATTTTTGTAATATCCTCATTGAGTACAAACCTGATCATCACCAGGATACAGATAATCACCAGAATGACTTTCAGAAATTCCCTGAAAAAAATGATCAACTGATCGTCTGTAGTATCCTCCGTTGTACTGGCCCTTTTTTCCAGAATGATTGCCAGGT
>JACCDG011014411.1_pt1 | contig 45415 bp, 38 predicted proteins | sample 7442471 | NCBI WGS metagenome assembly JACCDG01 (sample SAMN15323444, study PRJNA562643) | freshwater metagenome | isolation source: river surface water | place: USA:Blue River Watershed | collected 2017-08-17
GATTGCTTAATCAAATCAATGGACTTCCGTAGCAATCTCGGACTGACTGCCTTGCTACTCACTTCCTTATATCTATCCAAAGCACACTTGACATCCATGGCTACATAGTCAACTGTATTGGCCTTGATTATTTTTTCCAGGACTCTGGGATTGGATCCGTTAGTATCCAGCTTAATAGAGATACCTTTCTCCTTGGCCAACCGCATGAATGGTATGATATCTTTCTGTTCTGTCGGCTCACCTCCACAGATGACCAATGACTTGTGTTCTGTGCTTGCCACGTAGTCGAGTATCTCATATGGATCCATGTTATCATTGACTTCATTCACCAAATCACTGTTATGGCACCAATTACAATTCAAATTACATCCGTTAGTGAACAGTATGGATGCCAGTGGCTTACCTGGATAGTCTGTGTATGTGGACTTGTTGAAGCCACCGATTTCAAAATCTAATGGCTGTCTCTCCTTGGGTTCGTAGGTCTTCCTCATATCAAACTCTATCTTCTTGCCACGGTTCCAATCTTTCGTGGGTCTGAAATATCCTACAATGCGAGAGAATACAAGAGTCTCCTCATTGCAGGTTGGGCAACGTCTATGTTCTCCAGTTATGTATCCATGTTCGTTGCAGAGGCTGAACGTGGGAGATAGCGTGATGTATGGCACTCGATAGCTGGTAGCTATCATCTTCACAAGGTCCCTGGCTTGCTGCCAAGTCTCCAGTTTCTCAGCCAGGAATGTATGGAACACCGTTCCGCCAGTGTACTGCATCTGCAGTTCCTCTTGATGGTTCAGAGCTTCAAAGATATCATCAGTGGTATCTACTGGCAAGGCCGTGGAGTTGGTATAGAACTCTGGGATATCGGCTTCTGGGAAGAGCTCTCGGTCCTTCTTGGCCAACTTATAACAAGTGGACTCGGCTGGAGTTGCCTCCAGATTATACAGATGACCAGTCTCTGTTTGGAACTCCTGGAGAACCTCCTTGATGTACTCCAAGACAGAGATTGAGAAGTCCTTGTTATGATAGATACCTCGGCCAAACATGACGTTGCATGCCTCGTTCATTCCAATAACACCGATTGTACTGAAGTGATTGGTCCAGTACTTGCCAGTTCTCTGTTTGATATCTCTGAGATAGTGCTTACAGTATGGATAGAGTTCCATATGATTCTCCACCACCTCTCTCTTAGTTTCCAATGATTCCTTGGCAACCTCTAAGGTCTCTTTAATGATATCGAAGAACCTACGAACACTGCCTGCTCGGATAGCCAGGTTGGGTAGATTGATAGTGATAACTCCGAGAGACCCAGTCAGCGGGGTTGAGCCAAAGATACCTCCATTGCGAGTCTGTAGCTTGCGAGTATCCAGCCTCAATCGACAACACATGGACCTGAAGTCGGATGCATTCAGGTCTGAGTTGATGAAGTTGCTGAAGTATGGAGTTCCATACTTGGCGGTCATCTCCCAAATTGGCTTGAACCTCTCATCATTCCAATCGAAGTCCTTGGCGAGCGAAATGCTCGGGATCGGAAAAGAATGTATACTACCATTACCATCGCCAATATTCATAACTTCAGCGAATACCTTGTTAAAGATATCCATCTCCTCCTGGAAATCAGAGTATCCCCATGTTGGGTGCATCTGTCCGCCAATGATGACAGCACTGTTCTCCATAGACTTGGGACATACAAGGTCGAGAGATATGTTGGTGAATGGAGCTTGGAATCCAGCCCTGGTTGGTACATTCAATGAATATACAAAGGATTGTATGTACTTGAACACCTCTTGATAGCTGAGGTTATCAGCCCTGATGAATGGCGCCAGATATGTATCAACATTTGATAGAGCCTGAGCTCCAGCCATCTCACCGCTCATAGTGAATAAGAAATTAACAATCTGGTTTAGTGCTGTATTGAAATGCTTGGGTGGCTTGCATTGTATCTTGTTTGGAACTCCTCCAAAACCATTCATAAGGATATCTTCTACACTCCATCCACCGCAGTAAGCAGATAGAAACCCAAGGTCATGAATATGAAACCTATTCTCAGCAACCTGCTCACGCACCTTCTCGGAGTATATCTTATCAAGCCAGTACTGTTGAATGATGGTAGTTGAAATATGTTGGTTTAGTCCAGACAACGAGAATGTTGAGTTAGAGTTCTCTTCGGTCTTCCAAGTGGTATGCTTGGTATATTCATCGACAATCTTAAGGTTATCACTCATGGTTGGGCACTTTGAAATATATTCTATCCGGCAATATTCAATTCTGAGTTGGAATTGAAAAATCTGAGAGACCGCCGATGATACTTGTGGGTATCATCATTAAATAAATTTTTATAGACTCATCCTAATTATCTATCCTAACTATGGATATATAAGATATACAGATATGTTCGTATCCATCGTATATACATCCATCATCGCTACTCTGTCATACGTCAAGGCGGGTAGTTGGTTAGAGTGTACCAACTACGACCCACCTTCGTATGAACTGGCTGCCATGGGAGACTATGACAGAGCCAGGTGTAGAGGCTATCCACGCGAGTTCTCCACTCAGTATGTGTCTGGGTTCGGTGTGGATACCAGTTATGAGATAGAAGGGGCCTCTTGCAGGACCCCATACAACCCAGCAGATTATACTCCCATAACTCCCATGTCCTCATATACAGCCGGAGAGACTATCTACATGGTTCATCCATCCAAGATGAACGTGGCTGATGTGTGCACCACATCGCTAATGAAGTCTGGCCCAGTTAAGCTGTACATCAGCTCCAATGTCAGCACTGATACCTTTGATATTGAACTGAGTGTGATAGGAGGAGACCATGTAGACGGAACGATGGACCATCTGGGATACCAACGATGTCATGAGTTCTGTGGAAATCCAGATAGGGCAACCTGTCTGACTGGATGGGAGCTGCCAAGAACTCTATCTGCCGGGGTTCATAGTTTCAGATGGACGGTCGAGATGACTGATGGCAAGCTGTATAGCAGTTGCTTTGATGCCATGGTATCATCTATTGATGTACCAACCACAACAACCAATTTGAGAAGTCAGGCAGTTATGATATCGGATGGGCCTCCAACATCTCCTCCAATAACTACTCCCCCAGCGACAACTACTCCACCGCCAACCACTCATACTATAGATGTTATCACGAGTGGTTCTGCCAGACCGATAACCAACATCATCATTATCTTGATAGTTATCCTTATAGTATAGATATGAGCGACCCCAGTAAGAGCCATGCCGAGAATGTATCTGAGGATACAATGAAGTGGGTTTATTACCACGGAGCTCGTCCATTGTGGAAGTACTTGGCGGAGATGTTGGATATTGATATTACCGAGGTGTGTGCCTATGTTGCCAAGAAGGACCCAATCATTGAGACCGATGGCAAGAAGCTCACTATGCGTACTGTGTCGCTGCCACACAACAATGAGGTGGAAGACCCAGCATTCAACAATGACATCAACTTCTTCATCAACAGCGTGAATACTGTGTTTGAGACCCTGAAGATGGTGGTTCAGAAGGATGATGAGTTCATCCTGAGACCCTACATCTTCTCCATAGACCAGGACCACAACATATATCTGGTACATGCTGATAGCAAGCAACCCTTGGGCGACATGGCCATTGCCGTGGTGCCGTGTTAGAACATGTCCATTTTTTATGGCTGGCCATATAATACTCATAAAATTGAATTTATGAATGAATAAATATACCCACCAGCCTGTGCCACGGTAGACTATACCTTCTTCAAACCATGAGCATTAAATACGATGTCTGCTTTCCCGAGATGGAGATTGCTAAGATAAGTTTTTACATGATGGGGTCGGAGGACCACAAGAAGGCATCCAACTGCGAGATTGTGCACAAGGACCTGTTCTCCAACGACCATCCGCTCGAGAAGGGCATCTACGCGCTGTCTATGGGAACGACCAGCTATAGCTTCATCTGCAAGACCTGCCAGAATCCCAGGGACAAGTGTCCTGGGCATTTCGGAAGCATCGATTTGCGAGCTCCTGTGGTGAACCCGTTGTTCCGAGCGGAGGTGCTTCGTTGGCTCCGTCAGGTATGTCATTATTGCGGCGTGCCGTTGGGTAAGGTCTCTGTAGATGGGACCATCCGCATGCCAACATCCAGCAAACAAATCGTATGCAACAACTGCGGCAAGGACCAACCATTGATACTGAAGAATCTGAAGGAGCCGTTGTTCCTGGTCAAGAGGCTTGCTTCTGGCGAGGAGGTTCGCATGCATAACGACGAGATTAAGAAGATATTTAGCCGAGTCAGCAATGATACGGTAGCCAAGATAGGCGCCAAGTATCATCCATCATCATTGATTCTGGACATCGTGCCTGCCATTCCGAACAATGCCCGTCCAGATGTGAGGAAGCTTAAGTCATCCACGAGGTCTAACAATAACGACACTACTACATTGCTCAAGAACATCGTATCTACCAATGAGCAGTTGCCCACTATGATGACTGAGGAGGAACACCTTGCCTCTGAGGACATGCTCAACCTATTGGAGATTACGTACAGTAGTATGGTCAGAGACCCAGCCGGGTCCATGACTGCCAGTAGAATTGTTGGAGGCAACAACCAGACGCTCACCAGTCTTGGAGCCCGTTTGAGGGGTAAGGAGGGCCGCATTCGTGGCAATCTTGAGGGCAAGCGATTCCAGCATGGTGGACGTTCCGTCATCTGCGGAGACAACTTCATAGATATCGATGAAGTAGGCATTCCAATCCAGATTGCCAAAGTTCTCCAAGTTCCAGAGGTGGTCAGACCATACAACATCGATAGACTGATGACCTTCTTCCTTAACAAGAACACAACCTATCCAGGCTGTTCAAAACTTGTCAAGGGAGATACTGGAGCTAAGTATCACATTGCCAGCATGAAGGACAACATCAAGCTCGAGTATGGAGATATCTTGTATCGAGACCTCATTGATGGCGATAACGTGGCTATGAACCGAGCTCCATCATTGCTATATAGTGCTATCTCTGGTCATCGTGCCCGCATTCTTGGAAATGGTGATACGTTCAGACTATCTGTCAATGTGGCTGACCCGATGTACGGTGGTGATTTCGATGGAGATGCTATGAGTATCTACCTCCCGCATAGTCTCATCGCAAGGAATGAGTGTGGTACCCTGAGCGATGTCAAGCGATGGTTCATCTCATACAAGGATAGGTCTCCTGCTATGGGTGTCTATCACGATAACGCCATCGGTATCTCGGAATTCACGCATTCCAATGTATTCGTGGATAGATACCATGCCATGCAACTGCTGAGCCAAGTCAAGTACAACAACTATCTACATCAGTTCAAGCCAATCGACCCAACCAAGAACAAGTTCATGGGCAGAGATATCATCTCGTTGCTACTTCCAGAACTCAACTTCGTCAAGAAGGCTGCCTTCTACAAGCCGGAGTACTCTGGATTCATTGACTACAAGGAGGATGAGATTAAGGTGGTCATTGAACGAGGTAAGCTCAAGAGTGGAGTCCTTGACAAGAAGTCCATCGGACCTGGAGTCAATGATAGTCTGTTTCACAACGTGTACAATGATTACGGAGTTGATGCTGCTATCGATTTGCTGTACAACATGCAGCAGGTATGCACGCAGTATATGCTCGGCCGGGGCTACACTATCAACTACACCGACTTTGCAATCGACAAGAAGACACTCAAGAACATCAACGACGTAACAGCATCTATCATCGAGCAGTCCAACGAGTTGACCAAGAAGTACCGCATGGGGCTTATTACCCCGCCAATCGGTATGACTGTGGAGGAGTTCTATGAGCAAGAACAGATGAACATCCTTAGTCCTGGAGATGAGTTCACCGAGATTGTCATGTCCAGTCTTGACCACAACACAAACAATCTGGCCAAGCTGGTATCTTCTGGAACCAAGGGCAAGCCAACCAATATCTTACAGATTAGTTCGTCTATCGGTCAGATGAGTATCAAGGGTCGTCGTATGCGCAAGACATTCGACTTCGAGAGAGCTCTTCCATATGCCCGTCGGTTCCATGATGAACCAGAGGCCGTTGGATTCATCGCAGACTCGTTCGTAACAGGAGTGTCATTCATGTCCGCTATCGCGCAGCAACAGGATGGCCGTAATGGTATCGCTACCAAGGCTCTATCGACCGGCGTTACAGGGTACCATAACCGTAAGGCCAACAAGGCATTTGAGGCTGTCATTGTGGATAACTTGCGGAGGACTGTCAAGTATGACTTCATTGTCCAGCCCCTGTATGGCGGAGATGGTATTGATATCAGGAAGGCTACCTATGTTGACTTTGGAATACTGATGGCCAGCAATGACAAGTTCGATGCCGTGTTCAAGATGCAGATGAAGGACCTTCCAAAGCCCATGCAAAACAAGACGATGGAGAAGGCTTTGGAAGATATGTATGAGCATGCCATGGAGATTAGAAAGAGCTACCGAGAAACGTATGGCCGCGTAGAAGAATGCAACTTCAAGGATAGCCTCATGTCTGCGCAACAGGTGTTGCCCATCAATCCGCATAAGGTACTCAACAACGTGGCGTATGACCATCAGGAGTACATCAAGACCTTGGATGAGGTGATGAGTCCTATGGAATGGAAGACCCACATGGATGCTCTGAAGAAAAGATTGCCATACACGTATATGAACGAGACCTGTGAGAAGCTTGAGAGATACGTCCCTGAATACATCTACTATGCACTCAACCTGATGAACATGGCCATCGATATTGGACTGACCTACAAAAATATTCTGGACAAGAAGATAGACACCAGGCTGTTCGGAATCATCAGTGATAGGATTGTGTCCGTGTACAAGAAGTCCCTGGTTGACTATGGCACTGCCATTGGTATGCTGGCATCCGAGTGTACATCTGAGAGTATGACCCAGCGTATCTTAGATTCCATCCATGCCTCTGGTGCATCCAAGTCTAACTTCTTGTCCCGCATCAAGGAGGTCTATGGAGCCAAGGGTACCGACCAGCTCGGAGATCCATACATGGATGTGTTCATCAAAGAGGAGTTCTCAGATGATATCACATCAATGCAGAGGATTGCCAACGAGATTGAGATGATGGACTTGAAGACCTTCGTGGCGCGTTCCCAAATCTTCTTCGAGGAGTACAAGAAGACGAGACACCCCATGTACAAGGAGGATGCCAACAAGATGATTCGCAGCTTCGAGAAGCATGCTGTAAACCAGAGGGTTCCCAGTAATCTGCTCAGTTGGTGCGTACGGTTCGAGCTGTCTCATACAATCCTGATTGAGAAGAACATGCAGGTGAGTATGATATACCGCAAGCTCATGGATACATATCCACAGTTGTACATCATCTATAACGATGACAACTCTGATGATATCACCATGCGCATCTACTTCGAGAGAGATCACTTCAAGAGGGATATCGTGGTGGACCAGTACGTCATTCACGACTTCCTACATACGAAGCTGCTCAAGACGGTCATTCGTGGTATCCATGGTATCATATCTGCTAAGGTTATGAAGAACTTCGTTCCGAGAACTGTGGAGAAGGAAGATGGCTCTATGGAAGTTATCCGTAGACATATCATCCGCACCCAGGGAACTAACCTTACTGACATCGTCAATCATACAGCCGTTGACATCTCAAGGACGCAATCCAACAGCATCATGGAGATTCAGGAGTTATACGGTATCGATGCTGCGCGAATGAAGCTCATCCAGTGTCTGCGTGAGATGAGCGGCGTTGATATCAACATCAAGCACTACACCTTAATTGCCGATACCTTGACATACAATGGATATGTGAGCAATATCGAACGTGGAGGTATCATTGAGTCCAACCCAGACAATGCATTGCTGTCCATGAGCTACAGCCACCCAATCCAGTGTATCACTGATGCAGCCATCAATGGAGATGAGAGTATGGTTCACACCAACATCAGCAGTTCGCTGCTTATGGGAACGACCCCTGATATCGGATCCAACTACAACAGTGTAGTCATGAATGAGAGGTTCATCAAGGAGAACACCAAGACATCCGGAGACCTCTTGGATGACCTGTAGATGTAGATATATAAAAAAATATTTTTTTGACTACAGCTGTACGATGGCCACGTCTACCATACCACCACCTTGCTTGCCACAGTAGTTGTGTTGGTATATCTGTAGCTCATGTTGTGTGAACCTGGCACGTTCGTTGAGCGTGAACGGATACTTGCTCTTCATTCCATTGATGATTAGATCCAGACGAACCAGCGCGGAGTAGTTGTCCATGGGTGAGTGTATATTGGTAGACTTCATATGAGTTTGTCAAGTATATAATATACAACCATGCCAGCCCCAATCACGCTACTCAACAAGGGCAACCTTGTTCCTCAGATGGGCGAGAAGCAGGAAGACCTTGACAAGCTGGTGCCTCTGCAATATATCATGGACTGGATAGGAACCAAGCTACAGTCTAAGACTGCCAACTCCATGAGCGACCGCGTTGTTATACTCAAGGCGAGAACTGGATCGGGCAAGAGCTCCAGTATACCGACTGGTATCTATCTGCATCACTTCAACAAGTATCGAGCCAACGTCATATGTACAGAGCCGCGAGTGCTGACCACTATAGATATCCCAAGAGACATATCATTGATAGAGTCATACAAGACGCCAAACAAGAACGGACTCAGCATAGAGCTGTACAGGAACATGGGATACCAAACCCAGGAGTACACCCAGAAACCCAAGGAGAGAGGCGTTCTGTTCTGTACCACTGGTATTCTGCTACAGCTGTTGAAGACACTACCAGACGACAAGTTTTGCAAGAGATACAAGTTCGTTATCATCGATGAAGCTCATGACCGGTCTTTGGATGTTGACCTTATACTGCTGCTAATGAAGCGACTCATCAAACGAACCATGACCAAGAACCCGCCATTCCTGATACTCATGAGTGCAACCCTCAATATCGAGCAGTACTGTGAGTACTTCAATACTAAGACGGTCTTCGATGTGCGCGGTCAGTCCAAGCCAATAGAAACCATATACCCAGAAGTAGATGTTCCAGACATCTATGCGAAGTCCTGTGAGATAGTGGCTGGTCTGGATGAGTACGAGAAGAAGCATCCGAGCGAAGACATCAAGCATGGTATCCGCGATGTAATCATATTCATGCCATCAACTGGACCTATCAAACGTATGATAGGAGCATTGGAGAGTCTCAACAAGACACTGGCCAACAAGATACTGCCAATCAGTATAACATCGGCAGATATCAATGGTGGTACAGATAGCTATAGACTCATTATGGAGGACTATAGAAAGCTCAATGCCTATCGTAGAGTTATAGTATCCACCAACGTGGCTGAGACTGGGCTAACACTGGAGACTCTCAAGTACTGCATAGATACAGCCTATCAGTTCACCAGCGAGTTTGACCCCAAGTACGGTATCAATATAATGATAACCAAACCAACTACATCCAGTATGTCTCTACAGAGAAAGGGCCGGGTTGGGCGCAAGTACCCAGGTATCTTCTTTCCTCTGTTCACCGAGAAGACATTCGAATCCATGATAGTAGATAACACTCCAAGTGTGTTGGTCGATGATATGACATCCCATATGCTTGCTCTGTTTGCAAGTGAAGATGTATCATCCATGGATAAACTGCCGGTCTATGATATGCTGGACCCTCCTATGGATGATGGAATAAATTATTCTCTGGAGAAGCTGTTCTCTCTTGGAGCCATAGATGCTCACTCCACCATAACTCCCCTTGGCAAGATGATGAATGCCTTCCGTAAACTGCCAGTGGAGGCGTGCAAGATGATACTCACTGGATTGGCGTACAAGGATGTATCCATCAAGGAACTTGTGTGTCTGGCCATACTCATGACTACTCGCAAATCCGAGATACTACTTGATTATAAAATATCTGGAGTGGACCCATATGAGACTGCTGGACTTTTGGATGAACTGTACCAGATAACGCCCACCTTTGATAGGGCCAAGTGTGATACACTCAACTACAATAGACTCAAGGCCAAGCTACTGGTGGGCTGTGAGATGCTTGAGCTGCTTCTCATATACCAACGATTCACTGCCAAGGCCGCTACTCTATCTGCGGGAGAACTTATGAAGTGGAGCATGGGAAAGGGCATCAACTACACAACCATGTGTAATATCACTGAGTCCATAGATGAGGTGTACTGGCTGATGCTGGACCAGCTGAAAATAAATCCAGTGAGAGACTCGTCCGAACACATGGAGTTGTATCAAGTACTGAAGAGGAGCGGAGACATCAACAACACAGAACTGGTAGACGCAGTCATTGCTCTCAAGAAGTGCATCTATGAGGGATACAAGAATAATATTTTGGTATGGGACCAAGGTCTGCTATCCTACAAGACCCGCCATGGACTCAGGGTGATGGTCCCAAGTAAGCTTGTTAGCCGCATCAGCTACCAGAAGCTTGGAGCCCGCATAGAACAAGAGTACCCACAGATACTGCTGTATAAGGAGCTACTCACCAGGACTGATAGGAATGGCAGGTTTACCCATGAAGCATCGGTCATCTCCATCATGGATGGGTTCGTGGATGTTGATACGGAGTTCCTTCAATCATAAAAAATATATATATCTGGAATACCAGCTAACACTCCATCTCATCTATGGGGAGGGTATTTGAGTAGTTATAGCTGACATCTGGAAACTGAGACGTTCCGTCTGTACATTCTCCAGCCTTGAGAGATACTCTATCGGTTATGGTATATCCATTTATATTGGTGAGCTCTATACGAACATCGCTTGTGTTGACCCACTGGTTGGCCAAGAAGTAGTACGCATTGGGTGTTATGGTGGCCTCCATGTCATTGATTTTCATTCTGTAGATACCGTCCGCGAAGTTGGTAGGTTGTATGGCTGTCCACCAACCATTGCCTCCTCTGCTGAAGCAGTATCGAATGTTTCCTGTAATGGGGCACTTTACGAACTCCCATTCCATCTTGTATCTGGATGGATCACTTCCAGTGAGGGTCTTGAACACAGATGGAGACAAGTCCAAGTCCCCCATCTTGCATTCTGGACACCTATCCAGTATCTGCACTATGGCAGATTTGGTACCATCGCACCGCGAATCTATACACCGAACGGCAGCACACCTGCCACAGTTGGCAAGGGCATCCCATTGGGCATTGTTGATAGCGGCATAATCAGTGTTGGCTCCTGCGAACCCTGAGAACAGGAAGTTGCAGTTGCCGGAGTCAATGGACCCAAGCGTATAGGCGGTTCCATCTCCCGCGAAGGAGGCGGTAATACATTGTAATATGGATGTCAATAGTATGTATTGAATCATTAGTCAGGTTTGCATAGTTTATATTCAGGATGTCTATATGTGGGCCAGATAATTAATTAATTAACAGTATGTTCTCAAAAACAGGCCGTTTAGCAGCCTGTGAGGCTTGTTTTTAAAAAACGTCCAAAATTGAAGCTTGTAATATATAAATATACAACCAACCACCCGACACCCGTTCAGACAACAATCATGGCAGCCAAGAACCAGCAGACCAAGGTTATCATCACCACTAAGGATATTCTCGAGGCCTATGAGGAGCACGGAAATGATTTCGTGGTCATCGACATCGACAACATCCGCCCATACCAAACATATGCTCAGTACATCTCAGTTCATATCAAGAAGGCGAGTGGAGAGGTTGTCCCTGTGAGATTCTGGAAGATGTCAAGCTCAGGCATTACTGTGAGCTCACGTATCAGTGAGCCTGAGAAGCGCCGCTTTGCAGCAATCCGCATGGGCCTATCATTGTACAACAAGAACGAAGATGGTGAAGATGAGGAGAACGATAACTGCGCAGCTCTGAAGCTTCTGTGCGAAGCTGTGGAGGCTCAGCTTGAGAAGATGAAGGCTGAGGGTCTATTCACCACAGACAAGAAGAAGTCCAAGAAGGTGGATGACAAGAAGTACCGACCAGTCTATCTCATCAACACGGACGTCGTGACGCCGATGCAAACTCAGGCATATGATAAGGAGAAAGAGGAGTACGTGGATATCGAGAACCCGCGATTCTGGATTTCAATCCCCAAGAAGCGATTCTATAAGGATAACGAGAAGCGACATGAAGAGGAGCACTATGAAGACAAGTACTATGTGGATGAGGATGGACAGCCCACCGAAAAGCCAATCATGACATACCTCTTCGACCCAGCATTCCTTAACATCGATGACTTCGTGCATCGCAAGGTGTCTGGCAAGAACATCGTTCGTAAGAGCTTCAAGAAGCTGGGTGAGTCAGAAGGTCTACAGATGGACAACACAACCATCCACAAGCTGATTCCCAAGGGTTCTGCAATCATTGGAAACTTCAGATTTGAGATTACGGTCAGTGCCCGACAGTGCAAGCTTGATGTGAGCCTCACAGGTATGTGCCATGTGCGAGTGGGCGATGACTCATACTCCGAGTACGACAATGTAGATGAAGATGAACTGGAGGCATTCGGTAGCAAGCATGCCAAGTTGCTCAAGCCCAAGGAGGCTGAGGAAGAGGTTGAGGAAGATGATGGAGATGACTTTGAGGATGATATGTAAGCATCATAAAAATATATAACCCGTTGGGTTATTTTTATGTAAGGCTCATGGCAGCCAACCCCGACTCTACCAGATGGTTTACCAGTGCATCAAATATTATATTGACGATGGTTCTGTACAGCTTGATATCATCTTTGCATAGATGTGATACTGTGGAGGTAGCTCTATCATTGCATTCCTCTGAGTTGATATTGTAGTCCTGACTCTTCCAGTAAATATAGTTGGAGCACCATCCATTGTGAGCAGCCTCTATGTATCTATCCATCTTCAACTTCTTGCGCATGGCCTTCTGTATATCTTCCGGCGATATGATGGCCAGGACATTGACTGAGATACATCGGATAGCCTCATAGCCATAGTCCTTGTCTTGGATAGAGAACTGCGGAGAGTGGTACTTCTTCTGCAATCCACGATGGATAACAGCTATCCAATCGGCCAATGATTGTCCAAAGAAGGCGTCTTCCATAATTGACGTATCTATACATAATATACTACTACATCAATTTAGAGATGTCGTCTGGATATGTCTACTTCGTTCAACCGTGGGATATGGTGGGTACCAATCAGTACAAGGTGGGTATGTCTGAGCTGGATAATCTATCCAGGGCCAAGTCATATGGAAGCGGTACCAGATATCTATGCATACTGGACTGTGCTGATGCCAGGTTTGTAGAGCGAGAGCTACTTGCTGTGTTCCATGATACCTACAGATGCTTCCGGGGCAACGAATATTTCGAGATAGATGATGAGTTGGTGGCGCTCAACCTGTTCATCTCCAGTGTGATGAACTTCAAGATGTGCAAGTCCAACATGACCCCGGTCGCAAAAAAATGGTTCAACCGGTTCGCCTATGCAGCTACTCCTCTCGCAGGAAGTCGTTGAACTGGCGGGTGGTGGCCATTATTTTTCTGCAACACTGGTTCTTGAGGTGGAGTATCTCAAACTCCTTCAACAAGTCCTTCTGCTCCTCGTTTGTCATGTTCTTCTCCAGACGCATCTGCTGAAACAGCCTGTACATCTGACCGATGGGGTTTCCACAGCTGAGGCATCTAACGGGCGGGTACATGGCTATATACTTATATGATTATTATCAATTTTGCATTGAGCGTAAAATTGACGAGCAATCAGTCAAAGATATACAACCACCACCAGAATAACCATGGACGCTATCTTCACCGCCTACGAACCTGTCTTTGAGACCTTCCTTAGCACCGATGACAAGATTGGCAAATCATGGAGCGACGTGGTGTTCGTTGTGTTCGACAACAACGTGTGCTCAACGGTCAGAGATCTGATGGACTTGGCATATGCGTTCGACAATGCACTGGAGCCCAAGAACACGAGAATCAATGTCAAGAGCATTCGGAAGTACTTTGAGGGATTCAAGATGAGCAAGGCAAGTCTCATGAAGATATCTCTCAAGAACGAGACTCATTTCAGAACTGACGACGATGATGCACTGTATCTGTCATTCGATGGGTTGCGCAAGGTAGTTGATAACAAGGGTGATGATGAGCTGCAGGAGAAGTTCAAGTTCGTTGAGCAGGTGTTCGCGGTATTCGAAACCTATAGGTCTGCTCTGATTGATGCCAAGAAGTATCCAACCCACTGGGGATTCTATAAGGCACAAGACAAAGACCAGAGTTGGTATGGCAAGATTATCACTGGGACGGGTAAGAAGGTTAAAGCTGCACTTGACAAGGTGAGTTCTGGCAAGGATAGCAAGGGTCAGCCCATTGTTGAGGACCCATACGAGAGTATCATCCCAAGTGCTACGATTGAAGTAGATATCATTGTGAAGTATCTCAACTTGACGATGACTGCCAAGTATGGAGAGAAGCCACCAATGATTGCCAAGGGTAAGCGTATCACCATAGAAGATGAAGATGGTGAGTACAACTTTGACAGCGTAGCCAAGGACATTGAGGACTGTAGAAATCTAATCATGACCAATCCAGAAGAGGCAATCATCAATGTGGATGAGCTGGCAAAATATCACAAGTCAACCCTCAACAAGGTCAAGAAGGAAATCGTGAAAGCCACTGAAGACGCGGACCTGGCAGATGTAGAACCAGCGAAGCCAAAGCGTAAGCCAGCTGCACGCAAGTCTAAGAAGGATACTGATGAGAAGAAGAAACCTGCTGCTTCCAAGAAGAACAAGAAGGAAGTGAAGAAGGAAGAACCTGAGGAACCACAAGAAGAAGAACCAGAGGAACCTCAAGAAGAAGAGAAGGAGGAAGAACCTGAGGAACCTCAAGAGGAAGATGAGGAACCAGAGGAGGAAGCTCCCAAGAAGAAGTCTACTGCTTCTAAGAAAAATAAAAAGGAGGAGAAGCCATCCGGTCCAAAGATGCCATCTGGAGCTACTGCTAACATGAGAAATATGATGGCAGGTCTGAACCGCAAGGCAAAGGCAAGTAAGGTGAAAGTAGCTCCCAAGGCATGCTCTGATGATGAGTCTGATGGCGATGAGTAAGCTGATATATTTTTTATTTAATATACAATGAAGTGCCTGCAGTGGAACGTGAATGGTCTCCGGTCTCTCATTCGAAATGCCAAGTATAGGAAGGAGCTGATTGCTATGATTAAGAAGTACGATGTTGTGGCTCTCAATGAAACCAAGATAGATGACGCTGCAATGGAGCTTCATCGAGATTTCATTCCAGATGGCTATCATATGTACAGCACACACGCTACCAAGAAGGGCTACTCAGGTGTATGTATCATTACCAATACAAAGCCCCTACATGTGCTCAACCAAACACTGGGGAATGATGAAGGTAGGCTGGTGATACTTGAATACAGTAGAGTAATCATAGTAGCTGTGTATGTACCCAACGCTGGCCAGAAATTGAAACGCCTGGAATATCGAGCAAGCTCATGGGATCCGCACTTCCAATCTATGTGTCTATCTCTCAGCCAACGCAAGCCTCTGCTCATTCTCGGAGATATGAACGTTGCATATCAGGATATAGATATCCACAAACCTGAGACTCATAGACAGACTGCTGGGTTTACAGATATAGAGCGAGAGAACTTTGGATCACTGCTAAAGGCAGTTAAGTTGGTGGATGTATGGAGGACCCTTCACAAGACCAAGAAGCAATACACGTACTTCGATTACAGAACCAGAGCCCGAGCTCGCAATGCCGGATGGAGACTTGACTACGCCCTTGTATCCAAGGAACTATGGAGATACGTCAAGAAGTGTGTCATATTGCAAGATGTGGAAGGTAGCGACCATGTCCCGCTCGAGCTGGTTTTGCAGTTAGACCTGACTGATAATAATTAATTAATATACCAATGGAACATGCCGAGCACCAAAAAACGAAACGCCGTGTTGGGCGTCCCAAGCTTATCAAGCCTACGCAGTCTTCATCCATCCATCGAGGCATTGTTGGCGAACCAACCATTGCAGAACATGCTCTTGAACTCATCTACGACCAGCCAATCAACCTGAAGAAGATATTCACTCTCTTCAAACTCATGGACACCCGAGATGTGCGCATGGAGTTCAGTCTGTGCGGAGTTGCTATCTCTGGAGCTGGCCATCTCAAGCACAACTTCATCAACCTATCTATCGACTGCGCCAACATCACTCAGTACTACTGCCGCCATAACATGGTGATGGTAGTTGACCAGAAGAACTTGGAGAAGGTCATCCAGAAGATTGACAAGAGCTACAGCAACGTACACTTCATCGCCAAGCAGGACTCTTACATGAAGGAGCTCTACATCGTTCTCAATGATGATAGCCAGGGCATCAAGGAATACCATACCATATCTCTGCTGGAATCATCCAACAATAATGATATGACTGACATTGCAGCCATCCCATATACCTCCTATCCACTATCCTTCGTGCTTCCAAGCAAGTACTTCAAGAAGGTCATCAGTGATATCAGCCACTTTGGAAAGGACTTCACTGTGGAACATAGGGCTGGCGTTCCTCTTGCTTTCCCGTATGATAGCAACTCCAAGACTATCGATGTCAACCATGTATTCACGAATGCCGACATGTTTAAGATTAACTGCTCGCTGGATGACAACGAGTTCATATCCACCACTGTACGCATTGAATATATCCAGAGTCTGGCAACATCTTTGTTGAGTGATAAGATAAGTGTGTTCGTGGACAAAGAAAATATGATGGTCTTCAAGGCCACCATCGATAATAGCACGTTCACGCTATTGCTTGCGGTTAAGATTGTTTCATACAAGTAGATTACTCCTGGGGCATGAAGGCTGTCATGCGGTGAGAATAATTGCCGAACTTATTTTTTCGCGGAGTTATGCCACGCGACTGGGGGTTCGTACTCACGATGTCCGGGGTGTTGATGAACTCATCACGGAGCTTCTTCTCATGCATGGGGTTGTTATAGTATTCGGCACGGACCATTGGTTGCTTGCCGCGACCGGTATCGAGAAGGCCGTCATACAACATGCTCTGCCATTTGTCTGTCATAGTTGAGTGGAGTTGGTATATATTATATCCATGAACATATTCTTCGGACAACAAACTAACTAATTATGGAGTATCCCTCGTTAGATGTCATCCAAGTAGACCAGTCTGAGTATCCAGATATATTGGAACCCATACAGATAACCATGAGGGGCAGTAAGAACCTGTTCGATATATTCTTCAGGGCCATAGACATAGAGACCAGCTTCGGATTAACCATCCAGTCGAACACAGACATCACATATGTAGGCACTCCAGATGGTCGAGAGAAGTATCTATCATACCCATCTCTGAAGAGACTCTTATTTCACAACATCCATAAAAAATCTCTGGCCGGCCCATACATGCAATGGGTGGATAGCATGCTCTTCGGCAATTCCAAAATCAATACCTTCTTTAAGGAGGATAGTGGGAGCGACAGCGATAATACTGAATCACTGGAGACCCCAATGTCCATGTTTGAGTTGCTCAAGGGGCGCATCATAAATTTGGAACATGCTCTGGAGATACGAGACAAGGACATAGATATCCTGCAGAGAGACATACTGCTGAGAGACAAGGAGATAGAGTTGCTAAGATTAAAATTATCGAATGTATCGACTACTTCTGAGTGGGTATAATTTAATCGCTATCACTCTCGCTATCACTACTACTATCACTATCACTACCATCATCGCCTTCAAGAATTTTCTTGAGCTTCTCTTTTTGTTCCTCGGTCAGGCTCTTAGCAAATTGGTGGAGCTTGGGCGACTTACCAGCCATCTTGCGAACCTTGGCGCGAACCTTACCACCAGCAAACACAAGGGTATTGATAGTGGCTGGGTTGCCACCAGTGATGGCACCACCATTCTTGCCGCCCTTGTACATATTCAATATTTTTTGTTCAACCTCCTTGGTAAGGGGCATGTAGAGGAGATACACCGAGCGGAGGAACGTGCCTGGGCCAGACATGCAGGCTTCAATCGGTTGAATGAGATGAGCTTGGAACAGATGCTTATCCGTAAATATGTTTCGGTCTGCTGGGTTTGTGTAGTTCTCAGCCATTTTCATAACTTCAATTGCTTCTCCTATATCTTTCGAGCTCTTCGCCGTGCAGTTATCATACAGGAATCGAATCTCATCCATACGTATCTTCAATTCCACATCGACATCAGGAGCAACTCCAGCGCTCACCAATTTATGATGATGAGTCGTATACAGATTCTTGATAAGAGCTGCGGATGATCTCTTATCCAATGTACTGAGGGCTTCCTTGCGGTCATTGCTGAAGCTATTGAATAACTCCATGTTGAATACATATCCTCCAGCAGTCATGGCTTCTTCTATTATTTCTTCTTGAACAAAATCTATCTTGAGACGTACGACCTCTTCGGGTGTAAGAAGAGCCTTGTTGCTACAGCCCATCATGGTCATCAAGAACCACGATACGATAGGATTGGCCGACATGTATAACTTGGCCTTGGCAAATCGTTCGCCAGATGTATCCTTGAGATGCTTCAGAGCCGCAGCAACTGCCTTCGTAAAGTTCTTCAGCGTAGCATTCACATCATTATGCACAACCAGAGCATCTGTGAAGTCTCGCACTTGCTTGTAGCCATCAGCATATGCATTGAACCCGCCGCGTTTACCGGAGCCAACGGCCGAGAGACTCACTGCAGGACCCGACTTGGTCTTAGGCGGAAGGTCTCCATCATAGTTATACACGATACTGATGACCTCTTGGCTACGAGAGTCCTTAACAACCTTATCGGATGTCTTGATATCCTTGGCAACTGCCTCTGGATCTTCAAGCACACGGTTGCCAGCCTGCACAGTGGCGATAGTTGCGCTCTTGGTGAAGTCATGCTTGTTGAAATGTCCCTTGAGGAGGAGCGCCCGTATGCCATCAATGGCCTCGCGTTCGTTATCATCATCCGACAGCTTCTTAAGGTGTTGGATGAGCTTCTTACTTGGGAACAAGAAGGTGTTCTGGTACTTCTTGGTTGCGAACGAACCCTCGAGGCAGAGAACTCGAATGAGGTCGTAGAGCTCCGGCGCCTCGTTGCTAATCATGACCAGCAGGTTCTGGTACTGGGACTTGCCTCCGTAAAACATGACGACCGTGTATTTATATTATGAATTGGGATAGTTGTCGGCGATACTAATTAACAATTATGATGTTCGGCCGAGTGGGTGGGTGCTGTGTTGCTATATGATAAATATATTATCGGTCAGCAATATATATTTAATTATATATAATTAGGAGCTGCTGCAAGCTTTGTCTGGCATTTTTATATACAGTCAGAGTGAGACCCATCGCGATACATCACCCAATAATAATATAGTTTATATCCATTCATCTCTTACTCTGATATAGTGGCATAGTCATACACCGGTGAACATGCAAGCAACATTCGCACAGATAGGCGGAGCCGTCGAGTGCTCGAATCCCAATATCAATGTTGGTATCACTGGTCAAGGCCGTATAACTGGCCGTTCCATTCAGTCCACTGAGCAATCGATTGCCATGGGCAGCGGCAACGTGGACCGTATCATCCAGTCGTTCAGTGGTCAGGGTGTTGGTGGCGGTGCCATTGAAGGTGGTTTGGCGGTGCGCAGTGGTGCCGTCATCTCGTGGGCCGGTGGTCAAGCCGATGTGCTTGCCGGCAAGATAGAGAAGAAGGGGCTCAAGGTGCGCAGTGTGTTGGAGCGTGTCAAGGAGGTCATCGAGAAGGCGAAGGAGGGAGACTTGGTGGAAGACCTCAAGTTGCAGGTAGAGAAGTTGGAGGAGACGTTCGAGAAGCTCATGAAGGCCAAGGAGACCCATAAGAAGGTTGGTCAGGGTATCATCTCAGCCGGTGAAGCTGTGCAGTACATGGCTGGCCGAACGGACAACAACGCCCAGGCTGCTATGGCATCCCTTGCCATGTCCAGCGTCAACCGGATTGGTGGTGCTGCCAAGGAATTGAAGGAAATCTATGAGGAATGGAAGAACTTGAAGAAGGGCATTACCCGCATCCTTAAGGAACACATGGAGAAGGACACGACTCCCCAGCAGGTTAAGAAGCTCATCGAGGAGTACTTCGATGAGGGCAAGGCAAGTGCAGAGGCATACAAGATGGAAGGTGGTGCCCCACAAACGGAGCCACTGGTTGAGCGACTCACCAGTCAACGCGAACAGCTGCGCTCGGTGGTCAACAAGTTCATCGCTGCATTTGGCGCTGACTTCGGCCGCATCGTTGGTGCCATGGACAAGATGGCTGAGCAGCTGGGCAAGCGTATCGACTACGATGATAAGACCTTGGTCTTCTTCGATACCTTCACCCGCATGAAGGAATTCGTGGACTCCAATGAGCGCAACGCCAAGCTCCATCAGTATCTTCTGGAACTCAACCAGAACATGCAAGTGGACTCCAAGGAAGTTAAGGAACGCTTCATCTCTCTGGTCCGCGACCTGAGCGAGCGTGCCGATGCTCTTGATGCCACTGCCGATACCAAGCAGTTTGCCAAGGACTGCCGTCAGTTGATTGCCGATATCAACAAGTACAACGATGAGATTCGAAATCTGTTCGAGACCATGCGCAAGGGTGGTGAGCCCTCCAATGATAACATGAACGAGTTGTTCAGCATCGACTCGTCCCGTATCAACATCAGCGGTATGCTCAACGCGTTGGAGAAGATGAAGATTGCCGTGAGCAAGGTGTGGTTCTACCGCAACATCGCTGTGTTCCGCTCCAATCTCAACCAGACCAACAAGGAGATTGCCACTTACAGCAAGGACTACACCAAGTCCGTGGGCAAGGCCATTGGTTCGGCCATCACTAAGATTCAGAACGAGTACACTGAGGTGGTGAGCAACATCAATGATAACAAGGCTGGTATGGGTCTTGAGATTGATATGTACAACGAGTCTCGCCCGGCCGACCAGAAGATATCCAAGGAGAAGCTCAAGATGATTTACAAGTGGCAGTGTGATGCTCGTATCGGTCTGTACAAGACTGTCGAGGCAATTGATTTGTACCTGCTCCACTTCACTGAGACCGTTACCCAGAATCCTGATGCAGTTGCCGATCTCCAGAAGCTGCTGACCGCGACTCGCATCGTGGCCAAGTGGTATGACGAGCGTGCTGGTGATAACATCGTTCGTGTGTTCGAGTCTCTTGCAACTACTGCTACTGGTGTCCAGGTTGAGGATGGGGTTGTTGATGCCGCTGATTTCGTGGCTACCAAATACAATAGTGCTGAGGCTAAGGCAGCCGAAGAATTGAGCCATCGCATTGGTGGCGACCGTGCCAACAAGTTGTATGAGCGATGCCGTCGTGCTATTGAAGGCGTTGTGGTTCTGAAGAACATCATCTCCTACTTCATTACCATCAGTGAGAAGTATGGTAGCTTCAAGGGTGAGAAGAACATCTACATGGCGCCTAACAACATCTACAAGAACCTGGTCAACTATATCTGGGTGTCTGCTCTCGACATGAACACCATGGGTGTTGATGTTCTGACGGACAACAACGAGCTCAAGCGTGTCATCACGTACAAGGATACTGAAGTTGGTATTGCTCAGATTACTCCTGTTGACCCCGAGCTGCTTGGTATCAACTTCAACCGTCATTCGATTGATAAGCTGCGGTTGTTGAAGTGCCATGCTGACCTCCAGCATCTCGGCCAGTTCCTTCCCAGTATCGACCAAGACCAGATTCCCCGACTTACCCAGTTCATCACCATGCTGTTCGGTCGTCTTGGCAAGACCAAGTACATCTTCCAGATGTTCAAGTTCGGCGTTGTTGACCTCACAGTCATGGACAAGACCATGCTCCAGGAGTTCGTTGATTGGGTGAGCCGATACATCGTTGAGTCCAACATGCAGATTGCTGCTGTCAATGCCAACCGTACTGCGGCCACTCGTCTTGGCGATGCATTGGTTGTTCGATTCTCAATTGGTACCCGCAATATCGACTTGGTTGCCGCATCCAGTGCTGCTGATAAGACTGCATTGGTTGAGGCGCTTGCCACCATCGACCCGCGGGATCGCGATAGCATCAAGATTGGCGTCTCCACCACCAATGCCCTGCAATTCAATGCTGGCCGTGTTGTGTCTCTGACTCAGTTCAAGACCTTCGCCGATAAGATGACTGGATTTGATGAACTGATGGTGATTAAGGCATTGAACACTGCCCCAGTTGCATTCAACGAAACCATGCGAACGGGATTCGTGAAGGGCCTTCTCTCAGGATTCTTGGATGTCAATGATACCGCGGACAGCGTTACCCGAGCCAAGCGTATCCTGGTTGCTCTCAACTACCTGCTCGTCAAGATGATTGATGACCACCGCCGAGAATACTCCAGCAGCGTCTTTGCCATTGATGATACCTACTTCATCCTTACTCTCAAGGCTATTGCTGGTAAGGTTATGGCCGTCACCGGCATCAGTTCCATCTTCAAGAACCCCAGTGCGCTCCACAACAGTATCACCCAGAGTCCTACTCGTATGATTATGGGTGGCGCTGATGCTCCTGAGATTATCGATGACGCCGTTGAGCTGTATGTGCGTCTGCCATTGTTGGTTGAGTTCTACCGCCGCGTGTTCGACAATGGCAACAAGGCCTTCCGCGACTTGTCTGAGACCTCCAACTTGGACAACGAACAGATATCTCTCGTTCCTGAGGTTGGCAACGTGTGGTCTGGCCTTCTCATCAACATCTTCGATAAGTCCAAGCATATCGACTCGGGTCTCTACACCCATGAGAACATGCAGAAGATAATCGGTGAGATTAACTCCATCTTCAAGCACTTCAAGGGCAGTGTTGCGAATGACCAATTGGTGCGCCATGTTGTCTCTGAGTTGGTTGCTGAGATTAATCGACGATACGGTGTCATCAAGCGTCAAGAGCTGTTGAACTACTATCGCGTGGTCAATGCTACATCCAACCAGAGCCTTGAGATTGAAGAGAGCAACTACTCCAACAACGATATGGATATCCTCAATGAAGCCCTTGAGTTCCAAGAGAAGTCCCCGTCGGATGAGTATGTCAAGGAGCTCAAGAAGACCATCGAGGACAAGTCCGTCTCTACTGAGACCAAGATTAACAAGTTGACCGACTACAAGATTGTCAAGGACTTCCGCGAGCGTATCTCCAGTGCTCTTACCGAGGTCAGCTCCCGTGGTCATGAAGGCACTCAGTTGCTCACCATCCGCGACCGCATTCGATTCTTGAAGCGAGCCATTGCCTCCAAGACCTCTCGTGATGAGAAGTATGACATGATTATCAAGGCCATCGAAGAGGCTGATGCCATCAACCAGTCTGCCAATGATATCTTCATGTGCTTCCACGAGTTCGTGTTGGTTCCTCTCCGAACGCTCAGTCAGATGCACAATGCCCTTCGTCTGTTCATCCTGACTGTGAACGTCTTGGTTGGCTCGGCCGATCGCAACAACACCATCCGCACGAGTGCTGATGCCAAGGAACTCATCCGCAAGATGCTTCCATCCATCTTGGAGAACCAAGATATGCTTCTGAGTGGCGGTGAGTTGAACATGGTTCCAGCCAATATCATCTCTGGAGTTGTGAGTACTGCTGGTAATGCAGTCAGCTTCCTGGACTTGGACAATGCCAAGGTCAAGCTGTTCGCGGCTATGGTGCATGTCATCAATGCCATGAGTGCCAACGCTGGCGACTTGGTCAAGGTGCAGGTGAGTACCACCAAGAACATCACTATCGACTTGTCTGAGTACCAGAAGGTGTGCGAGCATCTGGTTGCCAATGTCAAGTACATGATTGACAAGTTCACTGGTCTGGTTCCCACCAGTCTCTTGGACAAGGTCTCCAGCCGCACGGTTCCTGATAGCATCTACAACATCGAGGAGAGCCTCATGCTGAAGATATTCAACAAGCAGAACAAGAGCGAGTCGTCTCGTGATGTCTTGTGCATTGATAACCTGTACCGCATCCTTCCGGATGTGTCCAAGATTCTCACCACCGATGTTCAGCCTGTTCCATTGATTCAGGCAATCGTGGTCCAGCCCAGTACCGCCATCACCGGTGTGAAGGAAGAGCAAGCAATGCCATTCCTTCGCGATACCTTCACCCAGTACAAGAAGGCCGCTGGTATGTATGTCCAGCCGGAAACCCATACGTACATCTCGACGTTGCTGTTTGACCCACGAGCTACCTCCACGTTTGAGAAGCAGCCCCGTGGTGTCATCCAAGAGTTCAATGTCATTGTGTCCCGATATCTGAATGACCTGTACGATTCCCAGAGCAAGAAGATATACTCCAAGGCGTTTATGACCTTTGCCAGCAACTCCCTTGTGGATGCCCTCAATGGCCAGAGCATCAAGGACTTCCATACCACGAACTCAGCTGAGGCTGCTGGTATGTTCACCTACCATGCCCCTGGTACCCAGACGGTTCTTAGTGCAACCTTGGCGTATGCCATGAAGGTCCTGATGACGCGTATCCACCCAGTTACGAGCGTCAAGATTCATGACGTTGCGTCTGTTCAGGAAGTCAGTCCTCATATGTTGGAGAAGTACCGCATGCTTATCCCCATGTATCTCCGCATCTGTAATGCCTATGTCAAGCGATGCAAGTTGCTCCGTAAGCTGGTTAACTACATCACGTTCGATGCCGCTGGTAATGTGGCTGGTATGGAAGTGAGTGCTGCCATGACTTCGGTGGTCAAGGAGAACATGGATGATGCTGCCAATGACTTCGCCAGTATCTACAAGTCTCTGAATGGTGAGTCCAGTGAGACTGCCCGTGAGCTCATCCCTCTGTACCTCGATGAGTTGGTCAATGCCATGACTGCTCTGATTGGCGATATGAATGCAGTTCAGAAGGAGTTGCTTGAGACTGATAGCACGGTGACGCTGTACTTCGACCTGAAGAAGGACTTCACCAAGAACTTCGTGGACTCCAACAAGACGCTCCCGTTTGCACCTCTCTCCATCCTGACTATGGGCTTCCCCAACATCTCTCACAAGAATGTGGTTCCGCTGTATACCAGCTCGAACATCACGTCTTCCAAGTTCCTGTATGGCCTGCGTACCATGCTTGTGGATGACTTCAAGCTCTCGTCGGCCAAGGTTCCGTATCTCAAGAAGCTGCTTGCTGACTTCAATGGATACTCCACCAGCGGCAACGTCATTGCTGATGCCAAGTTCAACGATGTCCTGTCATATGTGGGTCGTGCCGCCAACTTCGTGTATGATGCTCGGTTCTACAACGGTATCGCCGTCGCGCAGAATGACCCACTCTCCAAGTGCTACCCCAATATCAACAGTATCACCACCTTCCAGGAATCCCACAGTGATATCAGTTCCCTCACTATCGTTGAGAGTGGCAGTATCATAGACAGCTCCAACAAGATTTCCAGTCATGTGAAGAAGGACGTTGTTCGCGATGTCGCGACTCTGACTGCTGATGTTGATGCTGCCAATGCAAATCCTCGTGCTCGCGTCATCATGGTCAATATCTTGGATCTGAACATCATGCCTCTCAACGTGCACTCTCTGATGCGTGAGGTTCCGCTTACCAACATCTACAATTATGCAATGACCTTTGATGAGATTGTCAACCAACTGAAGACGGATGTTCACTTCCCGACGTTCGTTGCCAAGTTGCTCAAGCAACCTTACACTCGTGTGGAGGTTCGTGATGGTTCGATGGTGCTCCCAACTGCCGACGGTCCAGTCAATCTCGATGCTGAGATTCCTGCCAGTGGCCTGCGATTCATTGATGACATCTTGTACAAGAAGCTTGGCAACAAGGCAGCTCCTGGTCGAACCCTGTCGGCGAAGGCTATGGCCGCTCGCTACAATACCAAGCTTGTCCGCAACGTGTTGTTCATGTCCTGTGTGCAGCTTGCCATCAAGAAGAAGGTTAAGCGCGAGTTGGAGTTCATCAACACGCGTGTTGTGGCCAACACATCGGCTGTCAGTGATGCCATTACAAACGCAAGCACTGATATGGGTGATGTGAATGAGAACATGTTCGAGTTCTAAATTGATACCTGTTAGTATAATATATACAATGCATAAGACCGTATTTACCGCACATGTGCTATCAGTGATAGCTGAGCATAGAATATGCGTCCGCGTGGATGAGAAGTACGTCAAGCTCATATCAGACATGTACTCAGACATCTCCATGAGAAATGTAGTCCGAGATACCATAACTCTGAACGTAAAGAATGCCACATTCAATATTTCAATCCCGTGGACCGACCTTGATAGCCTTGTGGGTATGCATATCAGAGTAAATACAAACAACATGAACTACGCCTTCTGGGACACAAAAGAGCGTATCGATGAATACGGCAACACAAGTATCGTATCCATCAAGCGTAAGGGTATCACCTTCTACGCGACAACTATCAAGAACATAACAATCAACGATGAGTAGTTGAGAATCCTTTTTTTTGAGGGCTGTAAAATTGAACCCAGACAAGGTAATTATATAAACATGCTATCATTCCACAACACGTGTCTCTCCATTAAGGCGGCCAGTGAGCTGGACAGGAGTGGCATCTGTCGTGGCAAGTGCATCGACCCAGAGCTCAAACAGAGGGTTTCTAAGAAGATATCCAATAGAGAGGATATACTGTTCCTTGGCAACGATATATCGGAGCCAACCAAGAAGTCAGACTACTGTATGTACATCCATGGCATCACTCCATGCGGAACCAAGACTACTGTAGTTGTGTCTGGTATCGAGCCATATATCGACATAGGTGTCAATCCCGGAGAAACTGATGGAAAGGCTCATACTCGTATCAGCAACTACATCATGGACATCAACGATAAGATGGAGAATGATAGAGATATGCTGGAGATATCCAGAACAGAGACCATCTCTGCCAAGGACTTCATGTTCTACAAGCATGAGAATAGCCAGATGGTCAGGGTATACTTCAAATCTCTGCATATGCTGAGTAAGATGGCTGAGTACTGCAACAAGAGACATATCAAGACGTTCAGCAACTCATCGAGTTCGTACTACAGAGTTGTTGCTCGTAGATATGAGATTAATCTATCCGGCTGGAACATCCTTCATGACTACAAAAAAATAGGGAGTGGATCCAAGGCTGAGTATATCTTTGAAGTGGATGTTCGCGAGACGCAGATAGTGGGCATCCAGTCAGATGATGAGCTATACGATGTTGCTGGCCAACATGGATACAAGCAGTCTGTGGTCAGGTATGAGAACATGATTATGGCATCCTTTGATATCGAAATGATTCCACATGACCTTAACAACTTCCCAGATGCAGAGAACTGTCCTAAGGATGAGATATTCATGATATCCATGACATTCCATCTGGTCAAGAGAAAGGAGTCCCTGTTGAATGTGGTACTCACTCTCAAAGAGACTAAACCAATCAAGGATGCATTCGTTATCCATTGTAGGTCTGAGGCATGTCTATTGTTGGCATTCTCCAAACTGGTAGAGTTGATACAACCAGACTTCATCACTGAGTTCAACGGTGGTGGTTTCGATTGGAAGCAGATACTGAAGAAAGCCCAGCTGGACCATGTGCTGGAATCATTTCTGGAACACATGTCCATAATGAAGCTGGCTTCATGGGAGAAGACTCATGGCATGAAGCAGTACATGGTCAATGGCAAATCAGTCAAGCTGTTCTCCATCGGTAGATGCTACAACATGCGAGAGATTAAGATTGGTGGAGCAACTGCTCCTGCCAGAGTTCGTAGTCTCAAACTTCCAGGATGGGTTGGCTTTGATACTCTTGTGGTGTTCAAGCAATTGGAGCCCAATGCAGACTCCCACAAACTGAATGAATGTCTGCGCAGATGCAATCTCGGTAGTAAGGATGACATGGATATCAGAGAGATGTTCAAAATCTATCGCAGTGGTACCGCCGAGCAGATGAAGATGGTAGCCCACTACTGCTACATCGATACGTTCAAGCTACAACAGCTGCTCATCAAGAAGAACGTGGTGCAGGACCATAGAGAGATTGCCAACCTATCATTCACATCAATATCAGACACGTTCATGTGTGCTGGAGGGTCGCGTATGAGAAACCTACTCATGAACAGAGCCGAGAAGCGTGGGTATGTGTTCGATACCAGCTACAAACCGGTTGTTGGATTTGAAGAAGACAGCGATGATGACAGCGATGATGAGTCAACTCATGTAAAGAAGAGAGCCAAATTCCCAGGAGCCTTTGTAGTTCCGCCTAAGAAGGGCATCGTCAAGCCAATCATGCGATTGGACGAGTTTGCAGACCGCTTTGAAGGAACCATAGATAAGTCCAGACTTGACGAAGGCTATAAGTACATCGAGAAGAACTTTGAACGCATCTATCATTCATCAAGAAAGATAGATAACCCACCGGAGTTCATCAAGCCATACATTCAGTATACCAACGAGAACGAGAATCAATACCCAGTGTCTGGATTAGATTACTCATCGCTGTATCCATCCATTATCATGACATACAACATCTCCCCAGAGAAGCTCATCGTGGATGAGAAGTATGCCAAGCAGCTGCAGGAGATGGGCAAGACTCTACAATTCGTACAGTTCCCATTCTGTGGAGAGATGGTAAAGGCATGGTTTGTGAGACACAACAACATCAAGAGTGAGTACAGCATCTGTGGCAGTCTACTCATAGAGCTATTCAATCGCCGGGCCAATCTCAAGAAGGTACTCAAGAAGCTGAATGACCGCATCTTCGAGCTGGAGCAGGAGATGAAGCCATACATCGCCAAGGACGATGTGGATAGCTTTCCAAAGATAGAGGAGTACAACGAAGTCAAGTTTGACCAAGTGAGTTGTGATTCAAAGCAGAGGGCTGTCAAGATATTCATGAACACCCTGTATGGGTCTATGGGCGAGACTACATCATTCATCTGTGCGATTGAGGTGGCAGCCAGCGTGACGACCATGGGCAAGTACAACTTGATGCTGGCCAGGGACTTTGTAATCAATACATTGAAGATGAGACTCTACTATGGAGATACTGATAGTCTGTATGTGGCTTGCAACAAGAAGTACTTCATCGACTACGACCGAGATTACTTCACTAACAAGATTGACAAGTTGACCTATGGGTCCAAGCTGGTCATGGAGACATTCAATCAGATTGAGATAGCCAAGACCAAGGTCAATGAGCATCTGATTGCAGACAATGGATCTAAGCATCTCAGCATGGCTTATGAGGAGGTTCTGTATCCAGTTGCATTCCTGAGCAAGAAGAAATACTATGGAGTACCTCATGAGAAGAACGTGGACTTCTATCCCAAGAACCTGTTCCTTCGCGGACTGGAGATAGTCAAGAGAGGGTCATCGGATGTTCTGAAAGATATCGTAAGCAAGATGATTAGAGAGGTGATGGACATCAGGTCTACCAAGGACATCATGGATGTTCTCAAGGAAGCCATCCAACGATTCTTCACAACCAAGTGGCCGGTGGAGGTGTTCGCCAAGTCCAAGGTATACAGAGCCGACAAGAACAACACCACCGTAAAGACCATGATTGCCAAATACAACAAGATGAACTACCCAAATATACCCGAGCAGAACGTGCGGTTCAAGACGGTCATCTGTAAGTACTTCCCTTGGGAGTACAACATCAATGGTACAACCAAGAGCAAGCTCAGTATTGGAGATAGGATGGAACTGGTCGAGAGAGTCGTGGCTGAGAATCTGGAGATAGACCTGGACTACTACTTCGAGAACGAACTAACCGGACAGATGGCCAGACTGATATCCTTCTGTGATATCTTCCAGGATGCCGCCAAATCTATTGACGAGGAGGAGGATGTATCATCTATGACTGAGATACAGAGACAGAAGTACGACAAGAAGATGTACAAGAAGACCGAGGAGATGTTGTTCAAGGTTGCCAAGAAGTACATCAATGGACTGTCCAAGGAGTATAGCAACTCATATACCAACAAGAATACCCTGTACGTAGATACATGGAAGCAGGTGGCTGCGATGATTAAGAGGAGTCCACATCTATTGCCATTCAATAAACTACAGCTACTGGTCATATCTATTCTCAAATCCAAGAACGTGGACAGAATTGGTGATGACATGTACAAGTGGGCCGAGTCATACATCATCATCGACTGCAATACGAAACTCACAAGCGACCAGAAGAATCAACTGAGAGAGCAGATGTCTATGATAGAGATGTATATCAAGGAACAGGAGTGCCCAACTGATATCGTAGACCCGTTGATGGCCTGGCAGGTTAATATCGTCAAGTACATCTATGACGAGTATGACTACAAGGGTATCTGTGATAACAACATGCCATACAACAAGCTGGAGGATGTGATGTGTCTCTACGAGGAGCTTGAGGGAATCATGTGTATGCCAGAGCTATACCCCAAGTTCGAGCTGGAGCACACTCAATGGATAATTGATATGCTGATGCTGAGCATAGCGAGCGTAGCCTAAGCACATGGCTTCTAATATATTTTTTTGACCAAATTGATATAAATATATATCTTATAGAGATGCTCGATAGAGGCGTCTTAGTTGTTGTAGAGGGCATCAACGGGGCTGGTAAGTCCAGCATCATAAAACAGGTGGCTGAGCACTTCGAGCATGAGGGGCTCTCCATTGTGGTCTACAAGTTCCCTGACAGGAATGGGTTGTTCGGTAAGCGTATAGATAGATATCTCAAGGGAGAGATATCTATCTCATCCAAGTATGATATCCTTCATATGTTCTCGGCCAACAGAGATACTGCCAGGAAGGCCATACTCGATGACCTCACTTGTATGAAGATAGTAATATGCGATAGATACGTGTTCAGTGCCATTGCATATCACATCCCTCGAACGGTGGACGATGCACGCAAGATTCGCCTGTACTGCAACGTGATAGGGTACTTCGACAAGAACATGCCAGTGCCAGATGTGGTGTATCTCATTGAGGGCGATCACATAACCAGGCGTAAGGGAGGTATTGCTGAGATATTTCATCATACGGGTGGAGAGAGTCAGAGACTCAAGAACATGATATACAAGGTCATAAAAAATTACTCAACGCCAATGAAGGTGCTGAACAACTATGCGAACAAGATGGAAGATGTGGTGCAGTATATCATTAATGACGTGGAAGATATCATAGAGTGATGCCCATGCGGCAGCTCTCCTTGTTGAACACGTCCACCCGTTTTTGTGTGTCGATGACACGGATGATATCCGAGTATGTATTGGGATCTGCACTCTTGGTGTAGTGCATGTTGATGTAGGCAAGATTTGGAAAGTACTCCTCTATCGCACTTATGTAGAACCTGCCCTCAATGTTTATAAATGGAGTAAGCTGCATGCCATGTAGAATCCTTGTATATCCATCCTTCATGGTCAGTTCTATCCTGGATACAAATATATCGAAGTCAATCTTCTCGGGCTCCTCTGAGCAATCAGTATCACTGTCATCCGACTGAGACTGCTGTATATGAAGGAGTGGAGCACCAAACATGTGTGGCGGGAGGCACAGAAGAAGGGCAATCTTATAGTAGCCAGCAAGGTCCACCAGCCATAGCCACATGTACATGATATACACTTGAGCCATGCACAACTGCGTCATTCTGAATATATTATACCCAAGTGGTTGTTAGATTAGGATGCACAAAATTGAAATCACGTAGTATAATATATAGGCATCATGGATTCAGAGGACCAGACCAACATCGACGAGGTGGCGTCCAACTATGACGACATGGACGACATTGATGTGGACCTTGATGTGGATGAGGTGGAGGAGACAGAGACTGAGTCTGTACCGCGGCCCAAGCTGGAGCCAGACATGGAAGAGGATGATGATATAGACATGGAAGAGGATGATGACATGGATGATGACCCAGATGCTGAGCGGGTAGTCAAAAAGAAGCACATGCACATGTATCATCAACAACAAGAGAGTACGGAGGTAAAGATAGTGAAGCCGAGCAATAGGATTACCTCGGAGTACATGACTGTATATGAGTACTCTATGATAGTGGGCACCAGGGCAACCCATATATCCGAAGGAGCAGTTCTCTATACAGACCCAGATGGATTATTTGACCCTCGAGACATCGCAAAAAAAGAAATCAATGAGAACATGTGCCCGCTATCCGTCATGCGTAAGATAAGTCCAACACTGGTGGAGTTGTGGGAAGTCAATGAAATGGTGAAGCCACAGTAAGCTACTCAAACTGCTGCTTGCATGTAGGGCAAACGAACAATGCCTGACCATTCTGGGCAATCTTGACCACATGTACGATGGTCTCTGGACAGCCCTTGGTTGGGCACTTTTTTTCTGCGAGCTCTACTATGGAGTCCGCATGAGCGTTCTGCAGGTAGTTCCTATGCTTATGAATGGAGTTGTTCTCCTGGAGGAACTCATCTATCATGAGAGTATCCTCATCTGTCAGGTCATACTCCTCGCAGCATTCCAGACATATGTAGATGGCTGTACCATCCTTCACCACGGATGTCAGGATGTTATCACAGTTGTTTCTCGAGCAGAACCGCATGGTGCTATATATTAGTATGTATATAGTCAATTTTATATTCCAGCCTACGCCCGCTGCTTCTCGAACTCCGCCAGTACGCTGGTAAATGGTGGCGATGGCTTGGTCCTGCATATCTTGTCCTTGAGGATTTTGAGCTTGGCCTGTAGTTGTGTCTTGGTGAGCTTCTTGTGCATGAGTAGCTCCTTCTCCTTCTTGAACTTGTCCAGCTCCTGCTTCATCAGCTTCTTGTTGACCTTGTCATGCAGCAGATAGACCCACTTCATCATGTCCCTGCGCGAGCCAGCATACTTGTCCAGTGGCAGTTCCTTCAGGTAATCCGCATAGGAGTGGCGGCACCAGAAGCATGGGAGGGTGTACTCCAGCGAGGACATCATAGCCTGGAACTTCCTCACTACCCGCATGTGTTCCTTGTTGTTTGGATCTACTCGTACTGGATAGGCTCCAGCCACTGAGGAGAATAGGAAGACCCACGCATGTGGGCCCCAGAATCGGGTCTTCATCCCGTTCATAGAATTGGTCATCGGTATTAATTACAGTCTGTATATATAGAGCCAACATAACCAAATAAATAATAATACAATGGAAGAACTGGCAGGCAAGAGCATCGATGACTTCATTCAGTATGATTTGAATGGACGGTGGCTGATTGCCAAGATACTACGAATTCATGATGGAGATACCTACACCATAGGATGGAAGGAGAATGATAAGTTCGTTAAGACAAACATCCGAATGGTTGGCATCGATACCCCTGAACTCCGGTCCAAGACCAATGGAGGCATGGAAGCTAAGTTATGTAGGATGGGCCGCAACTGGCTCATCTCCAAGTACCTCAACCAGATAGTATCTGTGGAGTGTCTGGGCATGGACAAGTATGGCCGCCTGCTGGCAAATATATATGAATATCCACAGAAGACCATCAGTTTCAATCAGATGCTGATAGATAACAAGTTTGCCAGAGCCTATGGAGGAGACCTCCACAAGAATGACTGGACAGAGGAGGAGCTAACCGAAGGCATCTCCAAGGCTGAGTCCATGGGAATCAAGGACGAGTAAGCAACCCCGCGGAATTCCGCGGGGTTCAATACGAAGGATAATAAGCATTGATGTATGCAAAACTGGGATTCCTCCAGGCATCCCAGTTTTACCAATAAGAAGAACACAACTCAGATTCCTTTAAGAATCTGAGTTTCATAGAAGGATAAGAATCAAAACTCAGATGACTCCAACCATCTGAGTTTTATCAATAAGAAGGACACAAACTCAGCTCCTTAGATGGAGCTGAGTTTCATAGAAGGATAAGAACCAAAACTCAGGTGACTCGAGTCACCTGAGTTAACAATAAAAATAAACACGAACTCAGACTTCTCCAGGAGTCTGAGTTCTACCATAAGAAGTACCAAACTCAGGTATCCCAAGATACCTGAGTTCTATCAATAAGAAGGACACAAACTCAGGTCCTTATAGGGACCTGAGTTCTACCATAAGAATGACCAAACTCAGGCTCTTCCAGTAGCCTGAGTTCTACCATAAGAAGTACCAAACTCGGGTCCCTATAAGGACCCGAGTTCTATCAATAAGAAGAATACAAACTGGGCTCCATCTAAGGAGCCGAGTTTCATGGAATAAAAAGGACCAAACTCGGGTATCTCGAGATACCCGAGTTTTATTAATAAGAATCAAAACTGGGACTACTATAGTAGTCCCAGTTTAGTATATCTAAAACAATACTTAGATGGCCCTATAAGGCCTTATTTTTTGATTGAGCCTAAAATTGAAGAGCTATCATCAATAAATATACTACGACAGTATTCAAATAGTCAATATGGTTTCGATGAACGTCATTCGTGCTGAATTCAAGGCCAAGCTTGCCATCAATCCATTGGGGTTATCTATGGACGACCTTAATGCTATCTGTGATATGTTGATTGATGATATCACAGAGGAAGATAAGCTTCTGTTTGCCAGATTCAAGTTCTGGATGAGACATCCAAAGACAGATACTCCAATCGTTTGTGCCAATGTAGAATTGGTACGGTTTGGAGTACTATCTGCGAGACCAACAAGAGCTACCAAGAAGGACCAAAACTCAGACTCCTCCAGTAGTCTGAGTTATCTTGCCCAAATATATAACATTACAAAGTTCTTCAAAACACATGGGATTACATCATTGGCTGTCAATCGTAGGCCTGATACAGTTGAAGCGAGAGCTAAAGTTGTAGATGCTTGTGTGAAGCAATCATTGATTGATGGAACCATAGTACTACCAGAGCCAGAGAATATTGAAGAGGAACCTAACAAAGGAAACAATCGTACTCAGTCTATGCAGTACATAACAATCGATAACTTGCTTACATGTATTGCCAGAAGTGAGAATGCATCAACTTTGACAGTATATGCTGTACAAGTGATAGCTGCAATGGAAATATACAATCAGGAACTACAGGATGCGAAGACCAATGCCTTGCTTAAGCTACAGACTGAGCTTGTCAAGAAGGATGATGTTATATCTGAGAAGGATGATGAACTTGCTAAGATGCGTGAGGAAATGAAACAACAACATGAAGAGACCCAACTACAACTCAGGTTGCAACGTGAAGAGAGTCAGCTACAACATGACATGAGTCAGCGTAAGATGGATGCACTCATGATATATGCTGAGGATACCAATGAGAAGCTTACCATCATGTTCGACTTCATGGTTGGCTTTGCGAGAATGATGCTGCCTATGTGGAGTGGTTCCAGTGTGTTCAAGACTCAGATGGATAATCTGATGAAGACCAGTAGCATCATCACATCACTCAGCTTGCTCAAGGTCATGTTCGTAGTTCCATTCTACGGATACTATGACAAGCCATACAATACATTCAAACATGATGACAAGGATGTGAATATTCGAACCACACTCAGACTGTACTTCTGTTGCTGCAACTTCAGTGATATTCGCGACCGTGTATCTGGCCTAAGTGAGCGTCATGGTCATGATATGTATATGATGCAGCCCATAGCCATTGGGCTCATCTCTTCTGAAATCAATACAGAGAAGATGATTCTTGAGAAGATGCATATCTTCCCAGCCAAGGCAAAGGTTAAGTTCGATAGAAAGTACAAAGCATTTGATATTCATATCAATGAGACATCTACCAGTAGCATTGATAGCATATGCAATCAGGTTGTATCCAATACACTGACTGAGTCATTCCAGGGCTACCAGATTCGCATGGATGAACATTCTTCCGATATCAATCAGGATATCATCAAACATCTGACCAAGGCGGATGATGTGTTCTATGGAGATGTGCGTCCATTCTGTCAGAAATATCTGGATTGCTTCTATACCAAGGTATATGACAAGGGCACATTCATTGAATACAAGTCCTGTATATCATCAAGGACTACGAATGCTCGTCCGGATGTTGGCAATCGTAAGCTTACTGACGCCCACTATGCCTTGTACAAGATTAAAGAAATCCTGGATGAAGACAGAGGCATCAAGGAGATAGACAATATGGTGCATACTGGAGTCATCAGCAAGCGAAACATCAAGTCCCTGAAAAAAGTGGCTGATGTGGAACACATAGACATCACTCATGTCAAATTCCCGGATGATAGTGAGTAATCCTATTTTTTATATAAACAGACATGCCTCCATTCAATAACATCCCATGCAATCATCTGACTCCACGCATGCTTATAGATTTGGCCAACTACGAATGGGCCCTTCCAGTACTTGAGAGAAACGTTGATAGGCTGCCCATTCGGGCTTGGCGTATCTTGGAGAGCAGACCATGGGCCACTTCATTTCTAATGAAGCACTGTCCTACTTAAACTCCTTGGCTACATCTCCGATGGTACCGACCGCAGCCTTGCCCATGTTTATCAGTCCTCTGAAGAATCCAGTTGCCTTCTGCTGCATGGCATTAGTATCTACATTGCTCACGTAGTTGACCATGGATGCGGCATCATACCCTCCGTTTATTTTTTCCGCCTGATGTTTTTCATTCCAGTACGCCAGCATCAGTGTGCATGTCATGATGACTATTGGTAGTGTGTATTGTTCGAATAGTAGGATGACTGCAAGTAAGATACATACTGCTACTATGAATGAACCTATAAATCTGAGCTCCCACCGATGCAGCCCACACATGCTTATATACATGGCTGCACAAAAAAATATCCAACCATCTAACTGAAGTGCTTGGTGTAGATATCATCGAATGCCTTCATGCGATCGGGATTCTTGCGGATGTACTCAGTGTATATGATGTTGGCTATGCGGTTCTGCTGAACCGCTCCTGATTTGGTCTTGACCTTGTCGCTATCACATACTGTATCCAGTTCTTCCTGAGTATACAGAAGTCCAACATACTTGGCTTGGTCCTCATTGAAGATGGTCTTGAAGTATATCGGCCTTGTAGGTTTGGCCGTCTTGGTAGTAGCTACCTGCTGGGCTGATGCCTGAGCGTTGTTATCAAGGTTCTTGAGCAGGTCTAACTTCTTAGATAGAGCCCTGTAGGCCGTCTCGTTGGCAGACTCATTCACCTCGGACAGATGGTCTATCTTGTCGCTAAGAGCAGCCACATCCTCGGCAAGCTTCTCAAGCATGGCAATAATCTTGTTGTTGGTAGCACTCATGGTTGTATATTTATTCATGACATCTGTCAATTTTGGATGGTTTATAAAATCCGATGCTTATCCTTATAATTCCTCACCGCATCGATTATCTTGTACATGGTTGTCCTTGCTTCCTCTCTATCCCCATCTGAATTATTAATATCATCGGCTTGTTCCTTATAGTCCGCAATCTCTCCTTCAGCAGCTTTCCCTGGTCCATATTTTTTATCATTCTCTCTCTTATCCTGTCGCTCTTTCTCTTGCGCATCAGCTATGAACTTATCAAAGGCCTCCTTATTCTTTCTTTCACGCTCAGCAAACTCATTACTAATCTTAGCCGCATCTTTCTTGGTCCATCCTGGTATCACACTGGATATGCCATCATTCTCATACACTCCAGTCTCTTGTTCCCATGCTGTATCTGTAATTTCTTTAAGCTCTTGTTTGGATATCCCATATATATTGTCAGATAGGAAGCCATCATAGTTCTGTTGGATATTGGCAAGTCGTCTTCGTTCATTCTCATCCCTTACAGCAATCTCTTGAAGCTCTTGTTCAGATATCTCATAATCATTCTCATTCCTTACATCAATCTCATAATCATTCTTATGTTTGATATTCGTAGGTTGTCTTTGCTCATTCTCTCGTTTAAGTACCAAGTATGAGATGGCCATAGGGATATATTTCATACCCTGATGTATAGCCAGGATGGCCGTTGGTATGGCGAGTATAAGCCCCACATACGCAGCAGTCTTGAACCTGTCCTTGGGTAGAGTAGTTCCTATGATGATGTAGTATATTGTGGTGAGTATCAGTAGCCCAACAGCCAGCTTCCATATATTGTTGACATTCCAATACATGATGGATAACCTATATTGGTCTATACATATTAATGATGCCATGCACCCACTTCAAATCCTATGATAACTATAGAAAAAAATAATAATCATCTATCCGAGATGAGACTTGGCGGTATTTACTATGACTGAGTATATCTTGGTCAATGCTTGCTTGTTGGCATTCATGAACGCAATCAACGATTTGATGTTAGTATTGAGAGCTGGGATGATGGAGCTTGGGGTATCTGCCTTGGCGGCCACTATATTTATTTTCTTGGGGTGTATATCCAGTTTGGGCATCTTGAAGCCCACATCTATGTATTGGTCATCCAGTGTTCCTGCCTCATATACAGAGTACAGAATGCCATCCAAGTTGAGTAGCTCCGCCATTAGTTTCATATCCTTGGACTGCAGCAGCATACGCACATACCTGTCTATCATCCATATGTTGTAGTTGGTCTGGAACATGTTATCTCCGCTCAGTATATCCACATGAGCATGCTGGAACAGCACCCGTAGCTGTCTAAGGTACAGCTGTGTGTCTTTCTTGTCTATGCTTTCCAGTGTATCTGCAATCATTTCAAAGTTGGCCAGCTCGGTAGATACTGTGTCATTGAATGCTCTGGTATAGGTCCTTCCTCCTGACATGGAGAATGATATGTGTACAGCATTATCTCGCTTGCTCAACCCTCCTTTGATGGTCATGGTCTATATTAGTATATCTAATTTGATGTAAGACTAAACGTGGCGGTATGGATACGCTGGGTATCATCCGGATTGACCGAGGTGATTGCCTTGAGCGGGAATGCCGCATTATCAGCCTCAGCAGACTTGCCATCGGTCTTCCTGTATGATGGACGGCCGAAGATGCCCACCCATGGATTGACATCGAGGTCATCATCACGCACGGATGGGACACCTCCACCACTATCGAACGATGAGCGTTCCTTGGCAAACTTACGGTGGTTCATCGCAACCTCCTTCTCGAGGGCCATGTCTTGGAGAGCCTGGTCATAGTTGTTGTCTTGGATAAGAGCGCTAATCTTGTCGGAGCTCACATCCTGGGCCATGCTGTTGCTGAACCCTTCAACCATACCGGTGCACTGAGCGAAGATACGCTGAATGGCGTTGTGCTTGTTCACAACCTCCACAACCTTCTGCTTGAAGTCATCCACCGTATTCAAGAAGAATGCCATGGAACCAACGACTGCCGAGGAGTCCGAGCTTCCATCCAAAATATCGGCCAATCGAAGACTGTACGGGCTATCAACAACCACTCCACTCCGCACGAATGGAAGGAACGAGTCGTCCAAAATCTGCTTGATATCCACCACATAGGCCTGAACCTTGTGCATCTGCACATCGAAGTCCTTAACCTTGGATTGGTCTGCGGTGTTGATGTCCTGCAGGCGACGCATAGCCACAATGGAGCCAGCCTGGATAACCAGGGTCGAGAATGCCAACGCCTGAATGGTCGCGATCGCGTCCAATGCCCGCATACGGTTGTTGATGTCCATGACTGCCTTGGTTATCTTACCTTCGGCTGAGGCCATGGCTGCAAACTTCTGGGCGGCAATGTTGGCGGCCGATACATTGACAATACACGTCTTCTGTTCTTCCTTGACAGCAGCAAGCTCTGCAAACACCGAATCTATCTTCTCATTAGTGGAGAGAGTCTCAACCTCTTCCTTAATGCTAAGGTCCATCATTTGCTGCATGTCCCGCAGCTTGCCGAGAATGCCATCGACTTGGCGAGCATGGTGCTTAATCTCTGCACGTGGGTCATCATTGGCAATGAATGGACAATCTGGGCCACAGCCCTGGGTACCGCGGCATCGGTAGTGTTGGCCCACCTTCACAATGGACACATCCACTTCTTTACCCCGGAGCTCAGAGGTAATGTATATCAGATATATCAGGAATCCAGTAGCCACTATGAGGGCGGTCCACACCAGAATTCGACACCAGTGTTGCGCGATGAAGGAGCCAACCTTATGCCCGTGGTGGAAGCTGCTCATGACATGAGCATGTGCATCAACTGGCTTTGGTTGTTCGCTCGGTTTGATGGCAAGATTGATATCTTCGACAGGCTGGGCATTGGTTTCCATCGTGATTGATAGTTAGCTATATTAGGCAAGACTAAACTATGGTGGGCTACAAAAAAATGCATAATTAATTACAGACTGGGGATGACCAGGCGGTAATAGGGGTCCTCCATGATGTTATCGCTTAACCGTATTATCCTGACCACATTCCCCACTCGTGCACCAAGCCACACCATCTGCGGGTCGTGCTCAAATATCTTGGGGAGGTTCTCCTTATTCATCATGGCCTGCTTGTCCAGCATATCCACATCCTCGTCTGTGAGAATGGAGTACTTGGGAGCCTGGTTGTACTCCGGAATGATGCAGTTGAACAGTGGGTATGTGAATGATTTGAAGGACCTATAAGCCTTTGGGGTATCCAACTCCCACAACTTCAGCCCGCCCATCACACCAGCAGATACCTTCACTTTGGTGATGGTCATCACCTCCGCGAATGGGTAGTCTATCTTGTCCACGAACTTCTTCATGTTGGCCCGCTTGTTCTCACACTCCGTTCCTGGATATATCAATAACAGCACCAGAACCCTGGCATCCTTGTTGTCCTTGGGTACCGATGGCAGTATCACATACTTGTTCAGCTGGATGCTCTTGATGAACTCATCCTGCTTCATGACTGGAACAAGTGAGCTCAGCTTGCGGTAATCATAGAACGCATGTATGTTGCGGTAGATGTTGTAGAGCTGCTGATTGGTGTTGTTCATCATTGCTATTTTTATCAGACGATGGATTATACTATACTATATATAACTTCAATTTTAAACGATGGACCGACGTATGAAGATGGCTGTGATAGCGATTGTGGTAATGGTGATAATCATCATTGTACTGGTAGTGGTACTCAAACACCACTCCAAGGAGGGGCTTACCAATCCCAACAATGACGAGTACAAGAAGGAGTTGGCTCTATTCAAGTCCCTTTCCCCGGATAAACAGATTGAATATCTGAACATGAGCAAGGAGGACAAGATGGCTGTATACTGGCGGGGCGGTGGCTTGCATTAAATAATTTTATTTAATGGATGAACTATGTTCATCCAAATATATAGGATATCTTAGATCTCACACACAACCATGAGTTTCGAATCATTCGGCAATCCTACTGGCGCTGGTATGTTCACCCACAAGGAGATTACGGAGGACTTCTCCTCCCCGGCACTCTCCGCATTCACTGATAAGCATATGCAGTATGCCGTTTATAAGGCTGCTCACACCTTCAAGCTGTTCCTCCGTGTGGTTCTGCTCGTGGCCCTCGTGTACCTCGTTTGGGTGGTTGCTACCTACATCGCCGATCGCGCGTTCGGCATCAAAATTGTCAACATGGTCAAGGGCAAGAAGGAAGGCCTCCAATACCTCGGCGCCAGCTATGATAGTGCCTTGGAAACGACTGAAGTCCCCAGCAAGACCTTGCAGGATGCTAAGTTTGCTGCCCTCCAAACCGCACAAACCAAAATGGAAGAGGCCGCTGCTGGCACTACCACCGATGCGCCTGTTGCCCCTAAGTCTCCGTTCACGGTTGAGCGTCTTGGCAACAAGGAACTCGACCCCGAGAAGCAGTACATGCAGAAGGTGGCTGCTGGCAAGTAAGTCAATCAATGGCATGCATACCAACCACTCTCTTTTTTAAATCCGCAGACAATCCTAACTATGTGCCAACCAAATATACATCATGGAATCTGCGACATGGGCCATAGTTGCCATTGCCATCGTTGTGCTCCTCTTCGTGCTGTTCAAGTCTTGGAACACCAAGAAAACAGTAAGGAATGAAGACCGCGACGATGAGTCGGACTGCTCTTCCGAGTCGGATGATGAGGATATATCAAACTATGACTTGCAAGGAGAGGTGCGGTCATTCATGAACAGGCAGAAGCGATACATAGAGCAGTCTGGTCAAAATTGAAGCAGTTCATAACATATATATAGAACCATGAGCTCTGAACTAATCTACACCGATGGCTCCTGCAATGGCAACGGCAAGTCTTCCTCAAGTGGAGGCTTTGGGGTATTCATCAAGAAATCCAAGCTGTTCAATGCTCCTGTGCGTATCAATAGGAAGGGAGAACATACGCGGGTGATGGGTAAGATGACCTACGTTACGAACATTCGGATGGAGGGTCTGGCCATCGTATCAACATTGGCCCTCTATGCCAAACATATATCTACAGGAGAAGGAACCTACCCAGTTGATATTCTCAACAGCTTTGACCCATATGACCCAGAGGTAGAACTGCCTGACGAAAAAAAGGTGGACTGCAAGAGTATCAGCATCGTATCGGATTCACAGTTCTGGATTAACGTCATCACATCATGGATGCCAACCTGGATTAGGAAGGGTATCCTCTTGGAGAAGAAGAACCCAGATATCCTGCTGATGCTCCAGCGCTATGTCAAGTGGTACAAGGATAACGATGTCAAGATAGACTTCATCTTCGTGCGCTCACATCAGAAGGGACAGCGGTCATTCCATGCCGACGATAATGATGTTGTAGATATCCTCGCCAAGGATGCAGCATCTAACAGCTCATCAAAGTATGAGGCTCACAACTGAATGTAGGATAGATACTTGGCCTGGATGATGGAGGCCACTGTCTCATTTTTTTCAGCGAAGTAGACGATGGTATCATTATAGATATCGTAATGCTTGTCCACAATGATGATGGTATCGATTACTTGACATATATGTTTCTCGTTCTGTGTGTCTATGGCTCTCTGTAGTTTCTTCCTGTAGGCCCATATACAGTGCTTGGTGATGCGGTGATACTGGATGATGCCCTTGGTATACCAGTGGGTCTTCATGGGAGGTATCAGCAGTGTCTTGAATATCTTCACGTTCTGTTCCAGCAAGAGGAACTTATGCTGGCGTATGATGTTGCCCCTGTATAGCATCAGCTTGGTGAAGATGTTCTCAAATACTACAGAGTACTCCTTCAGCTGGGAACAGTAGCCAAGAAACATAACGGCCCTCTTATACACATCTATGGCATCGTTCATGGCTCGTATCTGACGACTCTTAACCATGGCATCATCCAACAATGTATCTCCTATGTCCGACAAGTTGCTCATGATTGTTATACATAGTGGATGGTTATTAAAATCAGAGAGTAATCATATGATTATCAAACTCAAGTAGGCCGACGGAATTCCGTCGGCCTCAGTAAAATATAGCTGTTTGAAATTGATAATACATATGATTGTCAAACTTAAGTAGGCGGATGGAATTCCACCCGCCTCAGTAAAATATCTATCCTGCAGAGTTGCAGGATAGATTTAAAATTGATAATACATATGATTGCCAAACTCAAGTAGGCCGCAGGAATTCCTGCGGCCTCAACAAATTTATATCCTCCAAGCTGGGAGTATTATAGTTAAATCACTGATATACATATGATTATCACACTTAAGTAGGCCACGAGAATTCCCGCGGCCTCAGTAAAAAAGGTATATAGAATTCCATATATTACCAAGGGTAAGCATGCCGCCCAATATCGGGCGGCCTCATCAAAACCAGCAAAACATTGGGTTCAAAATCATTCTATCACTGAGCTCATCGAGAAATATAAGAAGCATATGAATGATGAGCCTAATAGGCCTCTATAATGCCTTATTTTTGATTGAACTCAAAATTGAAGAGCTATCATGAATAAATATACAACCATAACCAAACATGAAGATTATTGCTCCCACTGACTATGTTCTTAGTCTCATCGAGACTCTAACCAAGAAGACTCTCGATGAGTTCTTTAAGGAAGTTCATGACAAGTTCTATCCAGAGATAGATATCTCATTCATGAACCACTTCTTAGAATTGACGAATCATAGGAATGAATTCATTGTCGAGCATTCAAAGCTATATGACTATGGAATAATGGTTTCTAAGCAATCCAGTGATGTTAAGAAGAAGTTAATTGCTAATGGACTTGAGAAGGATAAGGATTATGAGCTCAGAGACGTCTCTGAGCTCAGATTACAAGGAGGCATTGCATATAAAAAGATATACATCTTAACTCCAAGAGCATTCAAGATATGTCTTATGCGAGCTCAGCGTAGACCTAATCAAGAAGCAGATCCAGTCAAATATTGTGATTACTTCATCTTGCTTGAGGAGATGTATGAGTTATTCACTGCATATGAAAGGGGTTATAATGAGAAGTTGCATTCAATAAAAGATGGCAAGTTGGACAAGATAACTCAGCAGCTTACTATTGCAAATAATAAGATAGATGCACTCATGGTGTATGCCGAGGATATGAACGAGAGGATGGATATCTTCTTCGACTTCATGATTGGGTTTGCGAGGATGACCATCCCCATGTGGAATGGGGCCAGTGTCTTCAAGACTCAGCTGGATAATCTTACCCAATCCAATACCATCATCAAGGCACTCAACTTGCTCAAGGTTATGTTCGTAGTTGCATTCTATACTCCAACGCAGGAACCATACAATGTGTTTGCGTACAAGGATAACATCTACACTGCCAGAACCAATCTTAGATTGTACTTCTGTTGCTGCAACTTTGGAGGAGTTGCCAAACGTGTGGCCGAACTCAACAAGAGACACAGTTATGATATGTATATGCTGGAACCAATAGTGATTGGGTTGATGTCATCGGAAATCAACACAGAACGAGAGGTTCTGAAGAAGATGCATATCTTCCCAAAGAAGGCGAGTACTGAGTACAATAGCAACACCAAGTCATTCGATATTGATATCCATCAGCAGACATACAGCGGTATCAATAATGTATATGCCAGAATAATGGTAAATGCTATCAATGAGACATTCCAAGAATACCAAATGCGTATGATTGATGCATCTGATGATGTTAATCAGGACATCATCGAACATTTGACCAACGCCGATGATGCATTCTATACTGATATTCGTCCATACTGTCAGACGTACCTTGATTGCTACTACAGAGCAGCATTTGATGATGACGACGAATTCATTGAGTACGTGTACTGCAAGTCATCGACAACTATGGTTGCTCGTCCAGATTATGGTAATCGCAAGCTCACAGACCTGCACTATTCCCTGTTCAAGATTAAAGATATCTTGGATGAAGACCGTGGCACTCGTGAGATTGACAACATGGTTCGTACTGGTATCATCAGCAAGAAGAACATCAAGTCATTGAAGAAGGTGGCTGAGATAGAGAAGATAGATATCTCAAACGTGCAGTTCCCAGACAACCTTGAGGACGACCTGTAAGCCCTATTTTTGTGTCTATCTTAAAATTGACACCAGTTATTATATTATATAGCCACCCGCTATAGATATCAAACATGGCCACCATCAACCAACAC
>JACCDG011274881.1_pt1 | contig 45402 bp, 42 predicted proteins | sample 7442471 | NCBI WGS metagenome assembly JACCDG01 (sample SAMN15323444, study PRJNA562643) | freshwater metagenome | isolation source: river surface water | place: USA:Blue River Watershed | collected 2017-08-17
CATCAACGGAAATGGAAATGTGCTCGATATCTCATCAACTGGCGTCATCGCTATCAATGCTGGAACAACCGTCAGCATCACAGATGCTTACATCAAAGGGCTTGGCAGCTCCGGCGACATAACTTTTGCTAACAACACCACCTCTGTTTTACGACTATCAAACGTCGTGATTGAGATGACTGGAAGCAAAACGATTTCTGGTGGACAAGTCATCATCGACGGACCAACAACGATCATCACCAAAAATAACACCCTGACATTTAGCTCAAACGGAGTGCTTACAATCAATGGCCAACCTTTGCAGTTTGATCGCATGGGTTATTTAAACGGTGGAATCTCACCTTCTGCAGCTGGAGCAAACCTTGTTTTAAACAACGGAGCTCGAATTGTAGAAATTAACAAAGCTGATCAAACTCCAGGAACCACAATCATCGGCGCAAGCTTAACTCTTCCATTTGATCTTTTCATTTCAGAAGATCATCCGATATCAATCTCGGCAACATCAACACTTTCTGGTAACGGACACAAGATTAAATTTTCTGATCGCTCCGCAACACAAATTTCAATCGCCAACTCTGTCACGCTTACAACCTCTGACATGATCCTTGAAGATCTGCAACCATCGCAAATTAGTTTGGGTTCTGGATCAGCAATTATTTTTGGCAACAACACCACGGTACGTCTTGGCAAAAATTGCAGTCTAAACTCGACTTGGAAATTCTCCGGAACGTCGATGCTTGATGGGCAAAGCAAAATGCTAACACTTGGATCATCTGGCGTAATCGAAGTGCAAGCCAGTTCGACACTGACACTCAAAGACCTAACAATTTATGATATCAACGGCACCAACTTGCGCTGCCTTAATAACACCGGATCAATTATCTTTGACAACGTCAAACTCATCAACCGCAACAGATGGCGCTTCCAAAACGGCGCATTTTCTGTACTCAACAACTTGTCGTTTCTGGGTGGCGGAGTTTATAGTTATGAATCTGCTTACGCTTCCACCATCAACGACAACTCTAGCCTTATTTTTTCTGACGCAATCACATTCTCCTACGACCCAGCCAAAGGCGCGCAGCAAGCAGTTGCAGGACAACAAAACTTGGTATTCACCAACACCAGCTCAAAATTAATTTGTGATGGAATTACACTCAAAATCACCAACACCGGAATGAAAATTTTAAATGGAACCATACAATTCGACAGATTAAATTCGATCCAGAGTGACGCAAATATAAACGACAAAAAGCGAGGGTTAATATTTGGGGAAAAATCGACACCAACAGACCCAAGCATAATAATTGGACCAGACGGAAAAATAAAATTAGAGTCTGGTGTTATAAACTATCAAAACGCAGAAGATGACACTATTTATCCTGGCGACCAAATAACATTAAGAAACACCATTTACAACACATATCTTGCTAGCCTTCCACATCAAGATGGATCACACTTGGGACGTTTGGGTGCTACTTCAACCAAAACTCAGATAGCAAGCTGGGCCTTCACTCAAACAGCAAATCTTTCAACTGCTATCTTTTCTGGAACAATGGCATTTGTAAATCTATACGGTATACAAGGGGGATATATAAACTTATTTGGAATAAATCAAAATGGCGCTCCACAAGTGTCAACTCCTAGCCCACCTTATTACTTTACTTATGCCGGAGCTCAAGCAGCACAGCCATACATTATTCAAAACTCTGGGGGCAGAACAGCATTACGCTATGGAGATGTTATTTCATTTCCATCATTTGCATTCGGATCGGGGCTTTTAAATGGTTATCTAGGAACAAGCAATCTAAGCTTTGTCAACGGCTACGATGGGCAAACCTATAAGGAAGTCTACGCATACGTAGATGGTTCAGTAGGCTTTCCGCCAAACGGCTCTCATTTGTGGATTGTAGAGCGATACATACCCTAAAAAAAGCACAGATATTCCATTAATAAAAAAACTGTTGCTAGAATGCTCTAGAATTTTTAACAAAGCTTGCGATTGTGAACAAAAAAAATATTGTTATTTCTTGCTTAATATTATTTCTAGCTCATTTTAAATCATCTCAAGCAAGATATATATCATTTCAAGGTAGCGGCTCATCTATAGAATTAACAGGAACAACAAAATTAAATATTGGCAATGTTCTTACCTCAAATGGGATTATTAGAAAGAACAGCACATCATCTATCTCAGCAGATACAAATGGATCAACAATCACCCTTACAAATGGCCAACTAGATCAAAATTTTTCAACAAATATTTCAAGATATGTCGTTGATACAACAAACAAATTTTCAATGACCGGATCAGAAACGACAAAATACACAGATGGAACTGTTGTCGATAATTTAAATATAAGTGGCGCAAGTAACATTATCACAGGCTTCCCTACATTTTCAGGCACAGTAACACTTGCATCAGGAGCAGATGTAACGGTAGGAATCAAATCAAAAATGAATGTTGATGTTGCGCTTGGATCAGGCACATTCAAGCTTTCTGATGATTTGAGATTCTCAGACAACAAACGCTTCACCGGAACAGGTACTGTCAACTTACAAAATTATAAATTAAAATTCGGTGCCAAACCACTTGCTTTTACTTCAGCCATCACCTGGTTTAATGCTTCTGACATCGACCTTGGCGGACTTACAACGCTTTCCACCACATGGACATTCACAGGCGATGCAGTCATAAACGGAAATGGAAATGTTCTCGATATGACATCCGCGGGAGTGCTTGCGATTAATGCTGGTACAACTCTTAGCATAGCAGACGCTTACATCAAAGGCTTTGGTAGTACCGGAGACATCACTTTTGCCAACAACACAACATCAATTTTACGACTATCAAATGTTGTAATTGAAATGACTGGAAGCAAGACTATTTCTGGAGGCCAAGTCATCATCGATGGACCTACTACCATCATCACCAAAAATAACACCCTGACATTTAGCTCCAGCGGTGTTCTGACGATCAACGGACAATCGCTACAGTACGACCGACTTGGCAACGTGTCGGGAGGAATTACCCCAACAACAGCCGGCGCAAATCTTGTTTTAAACAACGGGGCAAGAATTGTTGAAATCAATGCACCTGCAGACTTAACTTCAATTAATAACAAGCTTGCAACAATCGACGTTGGACCTGGAAATATTTCTGTAACTGGAAGTGCAACAATGTCTTACGACTGGTTTATCTCCGAAGATCACGCTATTTCGGTGTCCGCAACATCTACCCTTTCTGGTAACGGACACAAGATTAAATTTTCTGACCGCTCCGCAACACAATTAACTGTTGCAAACTCTGTTACACTTACAACCTCAGATCTTGTCCTTGAAGATCTGCAACCATCACAAGTGAGTCTTGGTTCTGGATCGGGGATTATTTTTGGCAACAACACTACAGTGCGTCTTGGCAAAAATTGCACACTCAACTCGACCTGGAGATTTTCTGGCACATCAACGCTTGATGGCCAAAACAAAATGCTTTCACTTGGCTCTTCTGGAGTCATTGAGACGCAAGCTAATTCGACCCTGACGCTCAAAGATCTGACAATTTATGACGTCAACGGCACCAACTTGCGCTGCCTAAACAACACCGGTTCAATTATTTTTGACAACGTTAAACTAATCAACCGCAACAGATGGCGCTTCCAAAATGGTGCATTCTCCGTGCTCAATAATTTGTCATTTCTTGGGGGTGGAATTTATAGCTACGAGTCTGCATACGCATCAACCATCAATGATAATTCTAGCCTAATTTTTTCTGACGCAATCACATTTTCTTACGACCCAGCCAAAGGAGCTCAGCAAGCTGTAGCGGGACAACAAAATCTAGTCTTTACCAACACCAGCTCAAAACTAATTTGTGATGGTATCACCCTCAAAATTACCAACACCGGAATGAGGCTAACAAAAGGAACAATTCAATTTGATAAAAACAACTCAATTTACAGCGATGCTAATGTTAATGACAAATCTCACGGCTTGATCTTTGGGCTACAGGATTATGTTAGTGATCCGCAAATAATTATCGGACCAGACTCCAAAATAATTGTCGAAACAGGAGTGGTTGAGTATGAAAACGAAGACAACACAATCCCGACCGGCGGAGCAATAGTCATAAAAAACAACTTATACAACACATACCTACAAAACTCTCCTTATGAGTTGGGGGGTGGGCATGAACACGAGCTTATTGCAAACACCTCAAAAATAAATGATGTAAAATGGTATTTCACTCAATTAGGTGGACAATCTAAAGGGGTCTTTGCTGGAACCAATTCGTATGGTATTCAAGGTGGGTATATAAATCTTCCAACCTCATATAATTATATTTACTTCAGCCCTGCAGCAACAGTTTCTACGCCGTATCCTCCGTACAACAGAGCCTTTGCGCTTGGACAAGCAAATCAGGAATACATAATTCAAGGCGGTGGAGCAAGAACAAATTTGCAATACGGCGATGTAATTAGCTTTCCACTTAGATTTTCGGGAAATATAATTGGGTATTTGGGAACTTCAAATCTAACATACGGTGGTTATAAAGAAATATACGTTTATATTAACGGTTCAAACACTCCGCCACCAAACAATTCTCATTTATGGACTGTGGAGAGGTATTAAAATATGAAATTATTTTATCTATTTTTTATAAGCTATTTATCAACTTTAAACAGTCTGCCAATTAAATTTAATGGCTCATCTTCTAGCATCGTTGTTAACGGAAGCTCTAATTTTAATGTTGCAACAATACTAACTGCATCAGGAAATATAAAAAAATCTGCTTCGGCAACAATAACCGGTAGTAATACTGGCTCAAGAATAAGCTTTACAGACGGATTGTTAGACCTAAACTCACCAATCAACAGCTCTTCTTATAATTTCACAACAACCCCAGCGCAAAGCTTAGATGGATCAAAAACATTTAAGGCTATAGAAGGCTCATCAATCGACAACTTGACTGTGTCAGGAACTTCCAATATTTTAACAGGCTCTCCTACTTTTAATGGAACTGTCACACTTACTTCTGGCTCAGATATCAGCTTTGGAATCAAATCTAAAATGAATGTTGATGTTGCGCTTGGCTCAGGAACAGTAAAACTATCTGATGATTTGCGATTTTCGGATAACAAGCGCTTCACCGGAACAGGAACTGTAGATTTACAAAATTATAAACTCAAGTTCGGGGCAAAACCACTTGCTTTTACTTCGGCCATCACTTGGTTTAACGCTTCTGATATTGATCTTGGTGGACTGACAACCCTATCTACAACTTGGACCTTAACTGGCGATGCTGTAATCAATGGAAATGGAAATGTTCTCGATATGACCGCCGGCGGAGTCATCGCCATCAATGCAGGAACAACAGTCAGCATCGCAGATGCTTACATCAAGGGACTTGGAAGTACTGGAGATATAACTTTTGCAGACAACACAACTTCTATTTTGAGACTATCCAACGTCTTCATCGAAATGTCAGGAAGCAAGACTATTTCTGGCGGACAAGTCTTCATCGACGGACCTACGACGATCATCACAAAAAACAACACACTGACATTTAGCTCAAACGGTGTTCTGACGATCAACGGACAATCGCTTCAGTACGACAGACTTGGTAATGTGTCGGGAGGAATTACGCCAACAACTGCTGGGGCAAACCTTGTACTTAATAACGGGGCAAGAGTTATCGAAATCAACTCTCCGGCAGACTTATCTTCTCTGAATACCCAAATCTCTACAATCAACAACAAACTTGCAACAATTGATGTTGGGCCGGGTAATATTTCAATTTCTGGAAGCGGTACAATGTCTTACGACTGGTTTGTCTCTGAAGACCACGCAATTTCGGTATCAGCAACATCGACACTTTCTGGAAACGGACACAAAATTAAATTTTCTGATCACACTGCAACACAATTAACCGTTGCCAACTCTGTTACACTTACAACCTCTGACATGATCCTTGAAGATCTGCAACCATCACAAGTGAGTCTTGGCTCTGGCTCCGCAATTATTTTTGGTAACAACTCAACAGTGCGCCTTGGCAAAAATTCCACACTCAACTCGACCTGGAGATTCTCCGGCGCTTGCATGCTTGATGGACAAAACAAAATGCTGACGCTTGGATCATCAGGCGTGATTGAAGCACAAGCTAGCTCGACACTGACACTCAAAGATCTGACAATTTATGACATTAACGGCACCAACTTGCGCTGCCTAGACAACACCGGTTCAATTATTTTTGACAACGTTAAACTCATCAACCGAAACAGATGGCGCTTCCAAAATGGTGCATTCTCCGTGCTCAATAATTTGTCATTTCTTGGCGGTGGAATTTACAGCTACGAGTCTGCCTACGCATCAACCATCAATGACAACTCAAACTTGATTTTTTCTGACGCAATTACATTCTCTTACGACCCAGCAAAAGGCGCTGAACAAGCTGTAGCCGGCCAGCAAAACTTAATCTTTACCAACACTTCATCAAAACTAATTTGCGATGGAATAACACTAAAAATTACTAACACCGGAATGAGACTGACAACTGGAACAATTCAATTCGATCGATCAAACAATCTTTACATTGACGCAAAAATAACAGACACCTCTCACGCGCTTATTTTTGGAAACGGAATAATCGAAAACGACGCTCAAATTATTGCTGGACCTGGCGCACAAATAAATATTAACTCAGGGATTATGAGATATGAAAATATTGAGTACAACTACCTTCGTTACGGAGACGGAGTTGTGCTTCGGCATAAAAATTATGGATTTTACATATCTAACTCAAATTTTGGAGCAGGCGGTGCATACGGGACATCTGGAATAGGAAATCCAACGCTTACAGATTCAGGACGATTTTATGTTCAACCCGGAAACATTGCCACTCGATGGGGAACTGGAATTGCTGGAACCTATGTCACAAGTGGCGCTCCAACGCGCTTTGAAAGCTTTCAAGCATCGGTAAGCGGAACCTTTTTTGGTATAAACATTGTAGAACCAGCGGCTGTTTCATCACCAAATCCTCCATACTGCAGAGTAAATTTTAACTACGGAACCCAAGGATACATCGCTTACACACAAAGGCTCTACAAAAAAGGTGGCGCATTTGGAGACAAGATAAAGCTTGGCGATGAAGTATATATTCAAAATGGATCACAAGCGACAAATCCTTATTACGTAGGAAGTTCTAACAACGCTGCATACGGAGCTTTTGAGGTGTTTTACTATCAAGTTCCTAACACTTTAGGAACACCTCCTGCCAACTTTGAAACTCAATTTATTTGGGTTGTCGACACTATCATCAAAGATGCTCATCTTCAAAGCCCAAACAATGACGCTGTTGGGGTTTACGCATCTACAGGATGGGCAGCAAATCCAGCAACGCTTTATCAATTTTAATTAGCAAAAAAGGAAATTAAATGAAAAAAAATAAGTTATTGATTTTGGCAATGCTTGTTACAAGTGTAATGTGCAGTTGGCCAAAAAAAGCTGACAGTAAAAAAAATAATCAAAAAAGTAGCAATAGCGTCGAACAGAAAAGAACACCTCCAACAACATACTCGTTTGAACAGCTTCGCATTCTTGTAAACACAAAATGCAAAGGAAAGCCTGACGACGTTGCTTATGTGCATAAACTTGTAAACGATGCAGAAAAAAGCAACAACCAAAACGCAAATGAAATTGCACAAAAAATTTCCACCGATCGACCAGATATTTGGTCAAAAATGATCTCTTAAAGGATTTTTTAGATGATAAAGACATTAATATATTTTTTACTAATTATATCCACAAGCATTAATGCTGCAACGATTCTTCAGCTCAGCCCAACATTAGCACTAACACAAGCAAAATCTTTTCTAAACTGCTACATCAACAAATGCACTCAGGTTCCAAATATAAACTTTGCAAATCAAATAGATGCAACAACAGCAACCGGCTTAATTGGGCAACTAAACCAGTCAAATATTACGAGTCTTTTAAAAAATGTAAGCTTTTCCGCTTCACCACAAGCTGGACAAATAAATGGATATGACCAATTTTTAAATTTTTTAAAATATGTTTCAGGAGTAAGCTTTGATTCCGCCTTGATAAGCGGATCAAGCGCAATTGTAAACAGCTACTCTACTGTTGCAGAAAAGCTTACGAGTGATACAGTTATAACCGATCCGATCATGCGAGAGTTGTACCCAAGTAAAATATTAAGCACCGACTTTATAGTGCTAAGAAATAATGCATTCAACATTTACTTGCAAAGCTCCCCTTACGAAGTGGGAGGAGGACATGAACATGACCTTCTTGGAAAACTTACTAAATCAAAAGAAATCACCTGGAACTACAATCAAACACCAGGAGCTAGCTCTGGAACATTTAACGCAACAATTCCATGGGTAACTCTTTATGGAATTCAGGGTGGATATATAAACTTACAAGCCTCATATAATTATATTTATTTCAGCCCTGCAGCACTGGTTTCTAAACCCCATCCTCCATACAACAGAGCCTTTGCCTTAGGTCGGACAAATCAGGAATACATAATTCAAAATGGTGGTACAAGAACAGAATTACAATACGGCGATGTAATTAGCTTTCCTGTTAGAGCCTCTGGAAACATTATTGGCTATTTAGGGACCTCAAACGAAAATTATGGATCTTTCAAAGAGGTATACGTTTACATAAGTGGGTCCAACACTCCACCACCCAACAATTCTCATTTGTGGGTTGTTGAAAGATACGTTCCTTAAAATTAAAAGATGAGAAATGGTGAAAAACTCTTAATCTCAGAGTCTTGCGTTTTTAAATATAAAAAAAAGAAAATCTTTTCATCTAATCAAAATTAATATTTTTCAATGACACTCATTTTACTTTTTATACTTTGTTTACAAAGTATAAGTAGCGGAACAATTGTACAACTCTCTCCTGCAACAGGATTTTCTCAAGCAAAAGCATTTTTAAACTGCTATATAAACTCAACAGCGGTTGAGCTCGAAGGATTTCTGCCAAACTTCAACTCATCTTTAGACAAATCAGTAGCTCAATCTATTTTAAATGATAAATCATTTTCTCAAGAAAATTTTTTGTCATATCTTGCAAGAACTAATTTTTCAGATTCCGCAAGCCAAACAGGATCAACACAAGCAGATAAACTTTTTTTGAAATTCATAGGACTAGCTGTTACAAAAACTTCCGGAGACACAAACATAACAAGCATCTCATTTGATGGTCCAATACCCATTTCTAGTGCATATTCAAGTACTGCAAGCACACAAACATCAGCAAAACCCATCGACAAAGTTGTATTTCTAGAACAGCTTAATGATGTTATTCCTGATAATGCGCTCAAGTACGGCGATGGAATTTTATTGCAACATAAAAATTACGGAATCTACATAACAGCTGATGGCGGTGTACTAAACGGACACCAAGGATTTTCAAACAACACAATGCCAGGAGGAATTACAGGCAATCCTACCAACAAAAATAAATTTTATATTCAAACAGGAACCCAAAAAGAGCGCTGGGGTGATAATTTTAATGGCAAAGCAGTTCTAAGCGGCCATTGCATTCGACTAGAATTTTACGCACCAGATAACACAGCTGTGGGCTTTGATAAACGCTTTTGGTTTGCATTCAACGATTGGAAAACATGGGCAGAGGGTAGCGCTGTAGTAGCTTCAGTCAGCGCAGCCTACGCAAGATATAATGCTCTGTTTGGATCAAGAACTAGTATGATCATCTACAAATACAAAGGAACTTACAACTCATCGACCATTCAAAAAGGTGATACAGTTTATTTATTTCACGCTCCACAAGCCTGGTGGGACGGAACGCCAGCATTCTTGGGCTCTCACAACAAGAGCGTCGATGGTTTCAAAGAAGTTTTCTGGTACAGAAGCTACACAAAACCACCAACATTTGACACAGAATATTTATGGGTTGTTGAAGATGTTTATCCTGGAGCATACAAAACAGCTCCGGTAGCAGCAGACACAGAAACAAACAGAATGAACAACACCGATGGTGGAGGAATTTTTCAGTGGAATGCAATGATGAATAGATCCGACTTTCAGTTTTAAGCCAGGGAGAAAGTTCTCCTGGCTTTAAAACTTACATAACAGCAATCTAATTATCAAGACCAACTATTGAATAATAAACCATAATTATTTGATATTAAAAAAATATTTTCATTTTTTGATCACTATGAATATTTTTCATAAACTAAGCACAGTGTTCTACGCTATAATATTAATACCGCAATTATCTTACACAGAAGAAATACAACTTACTCCGGAGGTAGGACTTACTCAGGCAAAGAGCTTTTTAAATTGTTTCATCAACAACACCCCCATAGACATTCCTGGATGCAAATTAAATTTTAACTCCTCGATCGACAAGACTGTTGCACAAAATATTTTAAGTAACTCATTTACGCAAGACAATTTTAGATCTATTTTGGCTAGAAATAATTTTTCAGACTCGGCAAGCAATACAGGTTCTACTGATGGAGACACGCTTTTTTTAAAGTTTATTGGCCTTGCAATAACAAAGACATCTGGAATTCAAAACATATCGTCTATTACATTTGGTGGACAACTTCCATTTACAAGGGCATTTTCCACAGTTGCTACAAGTCAAAACGCAGGACCAGTGGTAGTATTCTTACCAACACTTCAAGAGATCGTCTCCGATAATTCTCTAAAATATGGGGACTCCTTATCATTCAAACATGTTACTTATGGATTTTATGTATATAATGGCTCTCCAAATGGATCCTTTTTTAATGCTGGCGGCGGAGGAAGCGCTACCCTTGTACCACAAAGATGTGAAGCATACATCACTCCTTGTAATGATGGTGGTTATCGATGGGGAGTTAATGGTCAAGACATAGGAAAACCTGTAACAAGCGGAAGCAATATAAAGCTAGAATTTCAAGGAATGCTTTCAGACGCATACAAGTGTGGATTTTTCTTTGGAGGATTGTTTGGATGGCCAACTCCAGATTACAAACCAATGCCACCTCACAACAGAACTGGCTTTAGAGATTTCCCCGCACCAGGCAATTCGGGATGGGGCACAAACTACAGCTGGAGAATTTATAAAAAAGGTGTTGCCGTTGGAGATAAAATTGCAAAAGGAGACAAAATCTATCTTATTTGCTTTAGAGATCAAGTAAAACCCTGTTATCTTGGATCAACCGGCGGTACAGAATTATTAACTTACCTAGTCGCTGCAGGAACAACTCCTCCATCTTTTGAGCGAGACTTTATTTGGATAATTGACAATGTAAAAGAAGGGGCTTACAAAAACAGCCCTGCAAACGTTAGGTTTGGAAACGGAACAGACAGCCCATATTGGCCAGCAGCAAGCGTTTATCAATTTTAATTTTAATTAAAGGGGCGGATTAATGCCGCCCTCTTGACTATTTTTCGCAATATTTAGACTTAAACTGGTCTAAAAAAAACTTAAAATCTTTTTTAGATACACTTGTATCAAAAAAATTAATTCCAGATTTTGATGGAATCACTTCCGAATTATTATTGCTCCCAGTTGCAATGTTTTGTTGAGCTTTAGACTCTTCTTCTTTTGTAATATCTGCAGCAACTTCCTCAAATGCTGCTGGAATTACAGTTGAAGCAAATGCAAGAATTGCATGCTGCAAAGGGGTCTTTGCCACACAAGTACTCATTGTAGCTCTACAAATCTGGGCTACTCCATGCATTATCGCTGGCAAGAAACTTTTTGTAATTTGCAACGCCTCTTGGAACTCTTCGTCTGAAGAGGACTCCAAACAACTTTCAAGCTCAACTATAGAATCTTGCAAAGTTGTTTTATTGTTCTGATCAGAGAGCTCATTGTGATTTTCGATTGATGCAATTTGGTTATTTTTAAGTTGATTTAACTCACAAGTCTCTGGAAATAACACTGTTCCAAAAGCAGCAATTGTAGATATTAAAAAAAGTATTTTCATATTATTTTTTAAGGGTTTACTAACCCAAAAGCAAATATTTTTTCAATGATTTTGATTTCAAAAGATCTTTGCAACTTCTTAAAAAAATTGTTCAAAAAATTTTATGCTCTGTAAAAATTACGTACAAAACATTATGAATAAAAACACTGTTGCCAATGCTTTAGCAAAAGTACTTGCAGATACATTTGCACTGTCATTAAAAACTCAAAATTATCACTGGAATGTAGAAGCCCCAAACTTTAAAGATCTGCACCTATTTTTTGACGAGCTTTACAACGAGCTGGCTGGGGCAACCGATAAAATCGCAGAACTTATCAGAGCTTTAGGAGAAAAAACTCCGGCAACTCTGGAAGCATACTCAAAGATGACAAAAATAAAACCTGGAAACGAAAATGCATCTGCATCTCAAATGCTACAAGATTTAGCACAAGATAACGATCACACGATACAGCAATCTCTTCTAGCAGCTCTTTCCATTGCCCAGCAGGAAAAAGATGAAGTCACTGCAAACTTTTTGATCGAAAGACTCACTGTTCACCAAAAAGCTGCATGGATGCTCAAAAGCTCTTTAAAATAAAAAACGAAGGGGCAGTTGCCCCTTTCGAACCTGGACAGCTAGACAAAATTCAATAAACATGAGACCATTAAAGCACTCTTTTCAAATCTTAAAACCATGGCTTCCAGTGAGCAAACCGCCACTTTTATTGCAGGACAAGTTTCCAAAGCAGGAAGAATATCGCTAAGAAAAATGTTTGGTGAGTACGCAGTTTATTGTAACGAAAAGGTTGTGGCATTTATCTGCGACGACGAGCTATTTGTCAAGCCCACAGAAGCTGGTAAAAACTTTATTCAAGATTTTACAGAAGGTTTTCCATACCCAGGAGCCAAACCTCATCTTCTAGTCTCTGGAGACAAGTGGGACAGTAGAGAATGGCTAACCAAATTGATAAGCATTACAGAACAAGCACTTCCAACTCTAAAACCAAAAAATAAGGCTATTAAAAAATGAAAATCATAACCTATGAAGAATTTTCTCAAGTTGATCTTCGATCCGGAACAATTGTAAAAGCTGAAGAGTTCCCAAAAGCACGAAAGCCTGCTTACAAAATATGGGTAGACTTTGGTCCAGAATTAGGAATCCTACAAACATCTGCTCAAGTAACGCAAAACTACACACCTGAAACACTGATCGGAAGACAAGTTATGGGTTGCGTCAACCTTGGAGAAAAAAATATTGCCGGATACGTTTCACAGTTTCTTGTGGTTGGTTTTTCAGATCATGATGGCAGCATTTGCCTTGCAACGGTTGATCCAAAAGTCCCGAACGGACAAAAACTACACTGAAGGCTTTAAGCCGTACAATTTTTCCACAGCCTTAAGATCCAGAGACTTTCCTTCATGTAGTAACATAAAATATTTAAATTGCCACGGCTGACTCTTTTGGGCTTGCTTGTTATCTGGAGTGTCCCATGCTTGAAAGGTCTATCGATAATAAATTTTCACATTTGAAAGTTAGCATAAATATACAAACAAGATAATTCGAACTTACAACAACGGCTTAACACCAGACTACAAAATTCACATCTTTACCTGACTTGCATTACAGACTATTATTTAGTTACGACTGCATAAAAAAAATAGATTTACGCAATGCTTTAATTTTACCAACAGGGGATTAACATGAGTCGTAATTTTTCTAAATCACTGCCTTCTTTTATCTGGCAATTTATAAAATCTTATAAATTTATCACATTAATATTTATTTTACTTGCAATTGCAGCAGGGCTTTTCGGACCATTTAATAGCATACTAATTAAAAAAATCTTAAATGCCTTACCCGCCGCAAGTAACGGTGATACATCACCACTTTATCGCCTAGCAGCTTTAATAGTATTAAACTTTCTCATTTTTGATAATTTTACCTGGCGTTGCATCGGGTATATTAATTATAAGTATCAAGTCGTTATTAAAAATAAAATAATTAGCGAAATACTAGATCACACGTTAAGTAGCTCTGAAGCCTTTTTTTCAGACAGGCTAACAGGAAGAATCTTGGATCAAATTACAACTCTTACTGATAACATAGAGCTAATGCTAAATAAGTTTGTTTTGGATTTTATCAGGGGTGCGTCGCTACTGATAATATCATTTGTAGTTGCTTATTCTATAAACCAACTTTTTTTTTATACATTATTTTTTTGGTTTTTAGCTTTCTCCTCATTTAGCATATTAATGTCTAATAAAGTCGTAAATCTCTCAAATAAATATGCAAGCGCAGAATCTCTTCTCTCCGGCCAAATAGCAGACTGCATTACAAATCAAAATAACATTAAAATTTTTGCTCGAAAAGAGTTCGAAATTTACAGGATGAGTCATTTTTTTAATGCAACGCAAAAAGAATTTCAATCGAAAGAATTTTTTGTTGTGATTTTGTATTTCGTGCAAGGATCAATGATTGCAGTAATGATAAGTTTCTCAGCATTCTTTTTAGTGCATTTGTACGGTAAAAAGCTAGTTGAAATTGGCGACTTTGCGTTAATTCTCGGGCTGGCTATGCAATTGGGAAACACGACATGGTACACAATAACTAAAGTTGACGATTTCAGTCAGGCTCTTGGAAAGTGCAAGCAAAGCCTATCGGAGCTTAATTTTAAGCCTGACATAACTGATAAAGATGGTGCTTTAGAAATAGTCGTTAAACAAGGTCAAATTATTTTTGACAACGTTAACTTCAACTACAAGGGAACAGAACCCCTTTTTCAAAGCAATTCAATCATCATCGAAGCTGGCGAAAAGGTCGGGCTTGCTGGTTACTCTGGCAGTGGTAAAACAACCTTTGTAAATCTCATCCTTAGATTATATGACGTCTCTTCTGGCCGCATACTAATCGATGGCCAGGACATTCAAAATATCACCCAGGAAAGCCTTCGTAGAAATATTGCAGTAATTCCTCAAGATCCGCTGCTTTTTAATCGAAGCTTAATGGACAACATTCGATATGGCAAAATAGACGCTACCGATAAAGAGGTTATCAATGCTTCTAAAAAAGCACACGCACATGAATTTATTTCTAAGCTAGCAAAAGGCTATAACGCTGATGCAGGAGAAAGAGGCACAAAGCTCTCTGGGGGTCAGCGACAAAGAATTGCTATCGCTCGTGCTATTTTAAAAAACGCTCCTATTTTAATTTTAGATGAAGCCACATCTGGGCTAGACTACATCACCGAAAATCAAATTCAAGAAAGCCTCGACGAATTAATGAAAAACAAAACAACAATTATAGTTGCTCACAGACTTTCAACAATATTGAACGCAGACCGAATAATAGTGTTTGATAATGGAAAAATTGTAGAAGATGGAAATCATGCCAAATTGATTTCCAGCAACGAATTATACAAGCACTTGCTTGATAGTCAAACCGGAGGCCTTCTTCCAGAAAAAGCCCCTTAAAAAGTTTCTTTAAAAAATTTATTTGCGTAAAAAATCAAAGTTTTTCAAGATAAATTCATGCGATAAAAAAGTAAAATATTTTTGAAAATATGAAAAATCATTCCACTACTTATAAATTTCTCTCGCCTGATGACATACCAGCCATTGTGTCTAGTTTTAGCCAAGTTGGCTGGAATAAGCCAGCTTCATTATTTGAGCAATACCTGAAAGAAGTATCAGCCGGAGAGCGATTAGTGTGGACAGCTCATGTTAATAATCATTTTGCTGGATATGTCACTCTCAAATGGCAGTCATCATACAAACACTTCAAAGAGCAAAACATACCAGAAATAATGGACCTAAATGTCCTACCACATGCTCGCAAAATGGGTATAGGCTCAAGCTTAATTGACATGGCTGAGAAAGCAGCAACAACGAAATCAAATGTCATAGGTATCGGTGTTGGCCTGTATGCTGGCGAAGATGGTGGTTACGGTATGGCTCAAAAACTTTACGTAAAGCTCGGCTATATTCCAGACGGCAAAGGCGTAACTTATAACTATCAGCCGACAATACCTGGCAACAGTTACCCTCTCGATGATGACCTGGTGCTATGGTTTACGAAAAAATTAAAATGAGAGACTTTCGCTTCAGTGTAGTCTTATCAAAATCAATCTTTAGCTAATAAGAAAGCGGAAAGCATTTATTTTAGGGCATGTAGCATAAACATTGTTCGGTTTATTTTTGCGTTGACGACCATAATATTATCCACATCAACGGCATATCGGAATAACCAATCCTTTAGATATTATTAAAAGATCGTTACTTTTTATACAAAATACTGAATTAGGAGTACCGGCTGCAGCCCAAACCTCATCGTAATTCATCAGATCTTTATCAATAAAAATGAGCTCAATTTTATTTTTGTGCCCAACAGGAGGGATACCGCCAATTGCAAATCCAGTAACATTTTTTACAAAATCGGCATCAGCTTTTATAATCCCTTCTCCTGCGTAATTTTCTATTATTTTTTCATCAACTCTGTTCGGCCCCGATGCAAGCACCAAAACAGGCTTGCTGGTTTCCTTGGTTTTAAAAATAAGAGATTTTGCAATCTGCGAAACCTCACAACCAATACTTGATGCTGCATCAGTTGCTGTCCGCGTACTAGTTGGAAGTTCAAGGACCTTGCAAGATAAACCAGCTTGAAGTAAAACTTGCTGCACCGCGTCGGCATTCTTTGACAACTGATGATTATTCATTACTTTCTCCACATTTTTAAGCTTTACATTTTGTGCGCTATGACGCACAATGAATACACTATAACACCGAGCGCTATAACGCACAAGCTGTTTTTTATTCTTTTAAAATAAGGAAAATCTTTGGATAATTTAATCGAAAAAATTTCTCAAAAACTAAAAACATTGCGTAGTGATAGAAGCTGGAGCCTTGATGTTACTAGCCAAAAAACAGGCGTGAGTAAGGCGATGCTTGGACAAATCGAACGAGGTGAATCAAGCCCAACAATTGCCACGCTTTGGAAAATTGCTAGCGGTTTTGATGTACCGTTTTCATTTTTTGTTGATGATGCTAAATCAAGCAAATCTGACCAAATCTATCGAAACCAAGAATTACCACTGCTACACAAAGACGATGGTAAAATCATCATTCAACCGATCTTTTCCTACGAAGAAGATTTGGCCTTTGAAGTTTTCAAAGTAGAACTACTTCCAGGATGCGAGCACCTCTCCCCACCCCACCAACAAGATGTGGTTGAACATATCATCGTGATAAGCGGTGAGATAGAAATACTAGCAGATGGTCAGTGGCAATCCGTAAAAGAATCAGAAGGTTTTCGCTTCAACGCTAACAAGCCGCACGGATATAGAAATAGAGCATCTTGCATTGCAACTTTTCATAATATTATTCACTATAAAAAGCTTCGATGAAGAACCGGATTATTTTTTAACAATTGCATAAAATTGCTAACTTAAAATCTTGTTCAAGATCAAAAGAAAATCACAATCAGAGTTGGTCGCTTATGAGCCTAATTTCTGGTTAAATAATTAGAGACCCACAAGCACTCTGAATTGAAATAGATTTATTACTATTTAGACAAACTCATTTTTAATTTTTCCACAAACCTTTTCATGTGTGGATCTGTTCTATCATACGGAATGTCTTCTAAGCTAAACCATTTGATAGAATTAAACTCTTCTTTATCAAAAGAGTAAGTATCTTTGCTATCACCCTTTAAAACATACCACAGACTAACGTCACAATGACCAGCTGTAAGGCCAACCGTAACAGTAGATGACAAAAATAAAGGCTCTGGAGCCCAAAAATCTAACTCGACGCCAAGCTCCTCAACACACTCACGCTTAACAGTATCTTTTGGATTTTCGTTTAATTCAACATGTCCTCCCGACGGCAGCCAAAGAAGTGCTTTTTTATGATCAACAAGCAAAACACTCTTGTTATTTTCATCAAACAATACAAAGTAGGAAACTAAGTGCTTATTTGGAATATCTGGTTTTTTAATTCGGAAAAGAGGAGCGCCACTATTTATCCACTCTACAGTGCCTGAAATCTGCTCAAGTTCTAATTGGTCATAAGGAGTTATAGAAGAAATAATTTTTAGAATTTCACTTGTAACATCTGTATTATTTAAATAGTTATTTAGCATTGCTCTTGAAGTATAAATATGTACTATAAAATTATATAATGGCCTAAATAAAAAACAAATGTTCTAAACTTAGATTTCGATATCTTAATGTGTAGTTAAGAGTTAATTTATTGCAGGGAGTGGAACATGAACATTGTTTGGTTTATTTTTGCGTTGACGACCATAATTTATCCCTACATAATTTCGCTTCTACAAAGACCTTAACTTTGCCAAATCCCACCGGAATATACAACGTCGGTACTTTTAATGTCGAGCTCTCTGACTCTACGAGGAACCAGCTCCGAAGTCATGAAAAACGCCGATGGATGACAACGATTTTTTATCCAACCCTAAAAACAAAATCGGCATCAGCGACATCGCCGTACATGCCGGGAGCAATGAATAAAATCGAAAATAACGAACAACACTATTTTCATTTTTTGCTTAAATCGATAATAACGCGATTTCTTATCACCACATTGTGCACACAACCTCCAACCTTATTTTCGAATATTGAAATTTTCGAAAATAACAACTACAATCTCAGGTTGGTTGAATAAATATTTATAACTTCAATCCAGTAACTTAAAAGATGATTAAGGCTATATCTTTGAGAGCTACATCTTTTTTGCAACTGTTAGTATTCTTTCGGTTTTTTCTTTTGAAAATCCTTCACCATTAATGCTGACTTGTTTTAGCACCGAAAATCCGCCTTGTTGTAACAACAATTTTAATTCATCTGATCCATAAACTTGCAATGTGTTTTCATAGCCTTTAGATACTTTTGTAAGACCTGAGCGTTCATCCTCATAAACATATGTGCTGTAAGATGCTAAAACCCCATCATCAGATATTGTGCTAAACTGAATTTCTCGGACTTTTTTATTATCTTTTGACGTGATCCAATCTCCAGTAAGTTTTAAAATGTTATTTTCGTGTTTAAGATAATCCAAATTAAATATATCAAAAATATACAATCCACCTGGCTTTAAATTGCGATTTATATTTTGAATCGTGTCTTTAAAATCTTCCCGAGTTAGGTGCCCAATTGAGTTAAATATCGTAATTGCGGAATCAAAAACTCCGACAGAGATATTTCGACAATCTCCATGCAAAAACTTAATTTTCAAATTCTTCAATTTTGCTTTTTGCTTTGCAATTTTAAGCATGCTACGACTAATATCAGTTCCGACAACTTCAAATCCGCTGTTTGAAAGCCAAAAAACTTGTGATCCTGTTCCACAAGTAAGATCAAGAACGGTGGCGACATTATGCTCTTTTAATATTTGTTCTAAAATTGAATTGGTACTTTTAGAATTATTTTCATTAAATTCGTCGTAACAATCAGCCCTTGAATTATAATAAGATGCTTTTGCAGTCTTGTGCTTAAGAGATTTCATGATTTTTTCATACTTTGTCTGATTGATAAGCTTTTTCAATTGTACCTCCAGGTAAAAAATTAGATTTTAGATATTCAAACGATTGTGTTTTAGCCGCATCATTTTCATTAGATAGAAAAATGTGTTTACAGTATTCGCCAATGTCTTGAATAATGCGTTCAAAACGATAGTAACAAAGGATTTTTTGGTTTATTTTTGCTTGGCCATAGCCATGATAAAATAGTGACACTTCTTCAGTCGCTCTGTAACCGCTATTCCAAATGCCAGCGCCAATAAACATCAAGTCACGTTCTTTTGGAGCAAAAATTAGAGTATCCCAGTCAACAATATAAAGTGATTCTTCTTTATCAACAATCAGGTTCCAGCCATGCATATCTGCATGGCATAAAACATATTCAGGTTTTGATTCTTGAAGTCTTAGCGCAAGCTCTTCGGCTTGCTCAATCATTTTAAGTATTTCATTGCTTTTAGATTTCAAAAATGCCGCTAGTTTTTCAACAACAGGCTCTTCAAAAAACTCATTTTCAATGCGCACAAGAAATGCTTTGACAGTTTCTCGCCACTTAGAGGAGAATGTTTCCTTCGGCACATCTTTTGCTATGGTGGCAGAGATATCAGTGGCATGGAGTTTTTTTATTGCTGCTCCAAATTGAGCCCACTGATCTTCCGATAGTTTGGTTTCTACGCCATTACAACCCTCGACATAAGGGTAGAGAATTGCCTTGAAGGACCCCAGCCCTGAATATAATTGCCCTGGCTTGGTCGTTATAGGTGGTATCACTTGTTTGATGCCGAGATCAGCCAAGTATTTTGGAACGGATACCGAAGCCTCTAAAAATTCACCGCTCCTTAACTTTAGAAAGTAATCCCTTTGGGTGCTTGTTGTAATGCGGTAAACAGCTGTGTTGAAATCAGCACCAAGAGGGAGAAATGAAATTTCTTTTGCATCTAATTCATAAGCATTATACAAATGTGTAGCTATCGTTTCATCTGTAAGATTCGGCTTGGTTAACATAATTTTAATCCCACAAACATGCAGATCGCAAAATATTCTTAACAATTTTAAAGCAAATATAAAAAAATATTAAATCACCCCAATCCATTTTTTAGAAAAAGCCTGGCCAATTTTGGGAAAAATGCACTTTATCAGCATTTTATTGTTGATTTATAGGCAAATTATCGGCATAATAAAAAACAATGCAATGCCGATAAAATGCTGATATTATGCCGATAAATTTCAATCCTATCTACGAGGTCACTCCAAACATCGCAAGGCATCTCATGAGAATTGAGGCTGCAAAAGAAAAAGTCTCTTTGCTGCCAATCAACCCGATAGTGCTCGCATCTTTGCGAGAAACGGCGAAGCTCTACACAACTCATTACTCCACCATGATAGAGGGTAACCAACTAAAACCTACCGAAATCAAAGAAATTATTCAGCTTAAAGGACATTTTCCGGGAAGAGAGCGCGACGAGCATGAGGTAAGAGGTTACTATGCTGCCCTTGCACAACTGGAGCAATATGCTGCAAAAAAGCAGCCAGTGACAGAAAAAGTTATTCAAACCCTGCACGCGCTAGTGATGAGTGATGGCCGCACGCGGATCAAGCCAACTCCTTATCGCAATGGACAAAATGTCATCAAAGATAGTAGCACTGGTGCAATTGTTTATATGCCGCCAGAAGCCAAAGACGTACCAAACCTTATGAAAAGCTTAGCTTCATGGATCAAAGAAGGCGAAGAAATACCCTGTCCTATTGTTGCAGCTATCGCACATTATCAATTTGCAACGATCCATCCTTATTATGATGGCAACGGAAGAACAAGTAGGCTGCTCACAACCTTAATCTTGCATCTTGGCGGGTATGATTTAAAAGGACTATATTCTTTAGAAGAATACTATGCAAAAAATTTACTTGGGTATTATCGGGCCATCAGCATTGGACCTTCTCACAATTATTATTTAGGAAGGGCTGAGAGTGATATCACAGAATGGATCGAATACTTTGTCGAAGGGATGGCATTCTCTTTTGAAAAAGTTGTAGATCAAATGATTTCGAGCAACGAAAAAGGAGGCCGAGATCACTCTGAGATGATACGAACTCTAGATCCAAAACAGCGAAAGTCTTTAGAGCTATTTAAAGAATACGATGTAATTACAGCAAAGCAAATAGGCGCTCTATTTGGATTTAAACCTCGAACCTGCGCAGCTCTTTGTAAAAAATGGCTTGAAGATGGTTTTTTAGAAATAGTAGACCCCTCAAACAAAGCCAGAACATATAAGCTAGCTGCTTCATTTAATATTCTAGTTACGGAAAGCTAACGCTTTGGCAAAAAAATTTTAAACGGCGTAAGCCTTTCGGGTTCTCATCCCTAAAAAATATTTTGGCTAAAGAATCACCATAACCTTTTTTTAGAAAAAGCTCTTCCAGATCCAGACTTTAAATACGTTTCAAAGCTTATAGCCTTTACCTCGTCGGCAAAAGCAATATAAGAAATTAACTTCCAAGGTGAATATTTAGAAGTATGAGGCGAACCATCAGTATTATGAACCCTTAATCTAGCATCAAGATCCTTGGTTACACCAATGTAGGTTTTTTCTGGATTTTTAATAGATTTGATTAAATATACATAAAACATGTGTCAAACATGTCCTCTTTCGTCAAGACTTCAGCGGACGTTCTTCGCTAACAAAATTAAGCGGCATGCCGGTCGTAGCCTTGGCGAAGAACGGAGAGAGAGGGATTCGAACCCTCGATACTTTTAAAGGTATACATGATTTCCAATCATGCGCTTTCAGCCGCTCAGCCACCTCTCCACGAAAACTTAGAAAGCCCCCAAGTTTCGCTTGGGGGCTTATTGAATTACTTTTTTGTAGTCTTAGACATTGGTCTTGAGGAGCCACCTTTTGATCCAGGCTTTCTTGAGCCAGAGCTTAGAGGTGTTCCACGTCTTTGTCCTGTTGCAATGCTTTTGCTGATTTTTGATTCAGCCTCAGGGTTTACGTCAGCAGCAGAAGCCTGCGTTGCTGGAGCTTTTGAGTCTACAGATGAATTGTTGTTAGCAAATCTCTTTCTGTTGTCATGAAAACCTTGACCATGCTGCCTTGGAGATCTTTCTTGCTGTTCTTTTTCAAAATTTGGATTGTTCTTTTTAAAGACTTCAAAACCTTCTTGAGCTGCTTCAGATAAGCACTCTAGCACAAAGCTAATACTTTTTGGAGAATCATCGTTTGCAGGAATAATAGTATCTACAAGCTCTGTTGAGCTGTTTGTGTCAACAAGAGCAAGTACTGGAATTCCACATTTTTTAGCTTCTTTAATAGATGTCATTTCTCTTTTAACATCAACAACCACCAAAATGGATGGCATCGGCTTTAAGCGAACTACACCGCTAACATTTTTCTCAAGTCTTTCTAGCTCTTTGCTAAGCATAGATAATTGCTTTTTCTTCATGTGAGGCAATGGTTTTTCAATTGCATCTCTCATGTGGAGCAACTTTGTAACAGCTTTCTTTACCTGATCACTGTTTGTTAATGTACCACCAATCCAACGGTGAATAACGTATGGATGATTTAATGATTGAGCGGCTTTCAAGATACTTTTTTGAGCTTGGCGCTTTGTACCAACCCACAAAATTTGACCCCCAAGTTCCATCACTTTTCTAATTTGATCACAAGCATGTTGAAGCATGAATGCTGTTTTGTTGAGATCAATTAAGTGCATTCCATTTCTAGCACCCCAAATATAGGCTGCCATGTCAGGATGGTAGCGAGAGGTTTTGTGTCCGTACTGAACGTTGTTTTTGATTAAATCTTGAACTAAATCTTGTTTATTCATTTTTGCTGTACTTTCGTTTTTAACAAGCTTAATAAGCCCACGGAATTCCGTTACGAACTAATCAGGTTTACCTAGTAAATTTTAGCTATAAAAAAGAGAATTGCAAGTTTCTGCTAACCGATTTTTTTTATCTTTCCTGGAAACGCTTTCAAAAGCATCGCTGCTTTAGGCCACTTTTCTTCCAAATTTGCGGTCTTGAGAGTCGTTGCCGAAGATCCAGGCACTACTGCTGAAGCCTTTATAGCTGGCTTAGAAGATGTAAAAGGTGGCTTTGCATCTTTCGTTACACCCACAGGCTTTGCAACAGAGCTTGCAGGCGCAGAAGTTACAGATCTTTCCAGCAAAATATCGACACAGCCAACAAGCTCTTCTAGCTTATGCTGCCACTTTGACCTCGACTCGGCAAGCGAGTCTATAAACATTTGCGACATCTTAGAAAGCTTTACCCTCACCAGCTTTTTATCTTCATCAAAGCTCACGTCTTGAGCTTGAGACAACAAGTTTGAAATAAAGCCTAGCTTGAGGCCGGCAAGATGAAGAATGAATTCGCTCCACGGACTTTTCGAAACAGCGCTACCTTCTTGTACTTTTGGAGAATTAATCTCGCTACCAAAAGCTCCACTTGCCGCCAAAGGCTGAGTGGCTTGGCTAACTGGAGCCACAGAATTTTCTGCAGAACTGGCTATTTCTAAAGATTCTGGTTTTTCAGAAGCTAGAGACATGCTGGGCGCAGCTTTTAACGACTTTGAAGCAGTCACAGAGTTCAAAGATCCCTTTTCTCTAATCTTTTCTTCTTGCCCACCAGTAAATGAGGTGTGCCAAAGTGCCATTCTTGTTACAAAAAATATTATCAAGTTTTTTTTAGATGGAGATTCCAAAAAGCTTTGCTGGCTTTTCCACAAAAAGTTTATCATTTGCTCAAGCTCTGCAGATCCAAAACTTGCAAGCCTTGAGAGCTCTTCTTTTGCAGAATGAAAAAACATATTATCGCCTTCTGCACCCAGCTTGGCCTGAAGCGCAAAAACAAATGCGCTGAGCAAAAGATCAAAAATGGTTTGCGGAGATGTAGTGACAAGAAGCTCTTGCAATAAAGCCGAGCTAGAAGCTACATCGCGCTCCAAAATATTTGTGACAAGATTGAGAATCTTTGATCCAGAACAAATTTTAAAAAGAGTTTGAACTGTTTTTTCATCAACTTTTTGAGAATAAAAATAAGCTTGCTCCAAAAGATTAAGCGCATCTCTTGGACAACCTTGAGCCTGATCGATAATCATAGACAAGGCTTTTTTTTCAAATTCTATATTTTCTTTTAAGCAAACATCCTGCAAATACAGGTCTAAAACATTTGGATCAAGCGCGGGGAAAATTCCCAAAAAACATCTTGATTTAATCGTTGCCGGGATTTTCTCAATTTCTGTGGTCGCCAAGATAAAAAGCACTTTCACAGATGGTTCTTCTAATGTTTTGAGCATAGCATTGAATGCAGACTTGCTAAGCATGTGCGCTTCGTCGATTAGGTAGATTCTCCACTGGCCCAAAAGCGGCTGAAACATCGACTCTTCTAAGAGCTGGCGAATGTTATCAACCCCGGTATTTGACGCGGCATCTAGCTCAACAAAGTCTGGATGCCTAGCAGCCTGCATCGCTATGCATGAGTCACAATTTTGACACGGCAGAAGAGTTGCTTTGGGGTCCTTTTGAAATGAAGGTAAATTTTTACAGTTTAAAGCCGTTGCAAATATCCTTGCCGTTGAAGTCTTACCACAGCCTCTTTGGCCAAAAAAAAGATATGCAGGGAAAATTTTACTGGCATACAAAGAATTTTTGAGCATTGACTTGATCAAGTCTTGCCCGATGATTTCATCAAAATTTTTAGGTCTTAATTTTCTTGTAAGATTTTGCATTTGCAGCTCTGCGTTTGTGATATAAATGGACGCACAACTACAAAATCAAAGTGGCTGCTTTCTTCCGAACCTGACCGGGATATTTGAGCTACAGCTTGCGTCCGCAGCTCAAATTATACCGGATTTTAGACCTGTTGCAAATAAATAATGCAAAAGCCTAAAGATAGTTACTTTTTTTACTTTTTAGGAGCAGGAGATGTCGACCTTGGCGAGCGGGTTAAGCCTGCTCCAGCTAAAGTAGAGCCGTTATTAACAAGTTGCACCTTGTCTTTATCTTGCAGCTTGCCAGAAGCGCCCCTCTTAGATGAGTTGTTTATAACAGCATTTAACGCATCATTTGTTAAGATACTTCCTTTGTTATAAATTCCATTTACAAGAGACTCCGACAGTGCATACTGAGCCCCTGTTTGAGCATCAAAAACTCTTGCCATATTGTTCTGCCGCCCAGAATGATGCAAGCAAAAATCTGCAAATCTCAAAAAGACTTGGTAATCTGCATCATTATTAGCTGCTGGACTAACTTTGTCATATGAAGCAAGCGTCACAAGCGAGATCAATCCATCAAAACACTTTGTGCCAATTTTTTGAATGTCTTTTTTAACAGCTGCTGGTGCAACATACTTTGACTCCAGGGAGCGATATGGAGACATCATGCTATTTATAATCTCCCTTAATCTTGTACAATCAGATTGACTCAAAAACAAAGTCCTTCCAGAAGCATCAACATACTGATAGCCACCATTTGCACGATCAAAAACACTCGATAGATACCTAGGATCTAAAATCTTATGCATCGTCCAAGCTTCTTGAACTGCAGCTCTTTCATTTAATGCTGTAGCAGAAGTAATTGAAAAAAGGTCATACTGCTTCATTACAAATCCTGCTGCAAAAACAAACATTGCAACAAACGCAACTCTTCTATTCATCTTGAGCATTAAAAGCTCCCTGATTAACACAATAAGAATATCTCTAATAAAAATCGTGCTAAGAAAAGGCCTTGCAAGACAAGCCCCAACTTTATTCAGACAGAAAACAAGAGCTCAAAACAGCACTTTTTGAAGAAAAAGAAGAATTAATACAACTCCAGAGTCTAGACTTCCAGCTTCATACAATAATTTCAATCAAAATTTTTTCTTATAAAAAATGTATATAAAAAGCCAAAAAGCAGCTTTTTTAAAAGAAGTCTGCCGCAACAATTGATTTTGAAAGAAACGCAAATATACTTTAAAAAGCAACTCTCTCAGTAACATACAAATGTTTTTCCTGGTTTTACTTTTATTTAACGCGCTAACAATCTCTGCGCACGCAGCACCTGCCGAAAAGTATTTAAACGAGTTTAATAGCGATATAAAAACCTTTAAAAGCAAAAAATCTTCCTCGACAGAAAACTGCGACTCAGAAGGGTCAAAAAGCGATTTAACAAAAAAAGCAATAAAGGTCTTAGTATGCATTGCTGCAGGAGCAGCGGTTCTTATTGGAGGTACACAACTACTATCAAATAGCGCTTTTTTTCAAAAAAAAACGGGTGTTGATGCCGAGCCAACCAGGCTTGCAACTAAAGATGACACAAGAAGTCACTTTCACCCAAGCAATCAGCGAGGGTTTAGAGCAAGCAACGCACTTGACAGACTAAGAAGTATGTTTAGCTCTGCAACAGGAGAAGCGGAAGAAGAAACGCCCGAGTGCCCTATTTGTTCTGAAACATTCGAAAAAAAAGATCTACATTCTTATTTTAAATGCTCTGATAGGCACGGTTTTCACGATAAGCACAAAATGTGCGTAAGTTGCTACTGCAAAATCCTCAATACACAGGCACTCCCAAGCTGTCCAGAGTGCAGATGCACAGACCAAAGGGATTAAAAAAGGCATTAAAATACGATTTAACTCAAGAAAATAATCTGGCAAAATATTTTTTTTAAAATAAAATGACTCGATGAATAAATTTAAAATGTATAAAAATGATTCTTTTAAACATTCTTCTGTCATTTGTCGTTGCAACTCAGTTCGTTATCAGTAGAGAACCATTTACGCAAACAAACTATCGAGCAGAGTCAATTATCGTTGAAACTGTTTCTGAGTTAATCCTCAAAAGCGATGACCCAAAAGCCTGCAAAGACATACTGTGCACCATCACCGAGAAATGCAAAAGCATCTCACAAAAAGACATTACACTTCTTACTGGGGCGATTAACCATCTATCAAAAGCAATAAATCAATATTCAAGCTCAGAGTGGAATTATAGCAAAGAAAGTATAATATCCAGCACCAAAAAACTGGCTGAAGAATGCCTAAAAAACAGAGTAGACTCAAAAATAAAAAACCCAAAAAATATCCTGCCCAGCAAAATTTATGCTCATGCAAAATGCAACAAGTGCTACAAAACCAGGGACACATTTGCAATTTTTGAATGCAAACACATCTTTGGAGAAAAAAATTATGACCACAAATTTTGTACCGAGTGCATCAAAAAAAAAGGCAGGGAAAATGCGTGCTGCCTTTGGTGCAAAAGCCTGGTGTCAAAACAGCGGCTTGATGAGCTCAAAAGAATCACAAACTCTTCAATCTCTATTGAGGAAGAAACAAATAATATTTTAGAAAAAATTACAAAGCCATCAAACTTGTGCGCAAATGGCGAATGCTGCGTTTGCCTTGAGTCTGAATCCAACGACAAAACACCTTTAAAAATATTCTCGCTTTTTGATTGCCACGATGGGTACGTATATCATGATAAGCACAAAATTTGTAAGCCTTGCTTTGACCAAATGATGATCAGCAGCCCAAACACAAACTGCCCTGAGTGTAGAGCAAAAAGATCATACTACAAGCAAAGCAAAGTTGAAGACTACCTCAAAAAAATAAACCTAGAAATACCAATCGCATACCTAGAGATTGTAAAAAAAATTTTACAGACCTAAAAACAGTTCGCTAGGCAGGCTTTCGAATTCAAAGAGCGTATTATCGTAACTAGCTTGATATAAAAAAATTTGCCAAAGCGGAATCTTTTGCTAGATTTGAAGTCAGTAATTGTTAATAATTACTCTACAAACAACATCAACAACGAGGGAGACGCAACGATGAATATCGCTCAAAAAAACACGGTCCAAGTATTCTTCAAAGCAATAATTATTTTTTCACTTGCAACATTTATCGCCAGAGCATCAGAAATCGATACTTTTGCGCAAAAGTATCAAGAAAAAAATGATTTCTGGTGGATTAAATTTAAATATCAACACCAAAATCAGTAGATTGTAAAATTTCGCGACTTTTGATAGGCTCTAGCAGCAGGTTTTTTCTAAAAAATAAATGGTACCTTCAAAAGTTCGCGGAACACAAGACAAGCTAAATCTGAAATTACAAAACAGCCTGGTACAAACAATTGAAGCGCAGTTGCTGCTTGCGAATTTTGTTCCTGCAGAAACACCAATTTTAGAAAAGCTAGATTTATTCAAGTCTGCGGTTGGAAGCGAAACAGATGTTGTAAGCAAAGAAATGTTTTTGGTTCACTCTGGAGAAGATGATCAAATTTGCCTTCGGCCAGAAATGACTGCAAGCTTTTTTCGCGCATTTTTAGAAAATAGAAGCGAACTTCCATCTCCATGGAAGGCTTTTGCAACCGGTCCATGCTTTAGACACGAAAGACCCCAAAAAGGTAGATTCAGACAGTTTGATCAGGTTAATATTGAAACAATAGACATAAAATCTGAATTGTTTGATGTTGAACTACTAACTGTTTTGGATAGACTTTTTTCACACACGCTTCAAATTCCAGCTTATAGTTTAAAAATAAATTATCTAGGCACAGATCAAGACCGCGTAAGCTTTAGAAAACAATTTGATCTTTTCTTAGAAAACAATTTTGAAAAAATTTGCACAACTTGCCAAACCAGAGCCAAAAAAAATCCTCTTCGCTGTTTTGACTGCAAAAATAACAGCTGCATCTTGATTTTTACACAGGCACCAAAAATAACAGAAAGCCTTTCTGCAGAATCAAAAGAGAAATTTTCTTCTATAAAAAAAAGCCTAGAGTTGTCATGTGTAAACTTTGATGAAGATCACAGTCTTGTTAGAGGCTTAGATTATTATCAAGGTCTAGTGTTTGAATTTTCTACAGACCTAGGACTAGGATCCCAAACAGCATTTGCCGGCGGAGGCAGATACGAGCTTGCAACTAGACTAAAACTAAAAGATGAAGTTCTTGCAGTAGGAGCAGGTATTGGTGTTGCAAGACTTTTGATGGTTCTGGAAGAAACACAAAAAGTAACTATAAAAAATGATGCTGTCGGTATCATACCGATGTCAGACGCTCAAGAAATGTTTTGCTTACTTTTGGCAACACACCTTCGAAGCGAACAAATTCCATGCTCAGTTATTTTAGATAAAAACAGCATCAAATCCAAAATAAAAGCCGCTGAAAAAAGTTGTGGAAACCTTGTGTTATTTGTTGGAGAAGATGAGGTTAACAACAATTTCGTTACAATCAAAAACCTTGTCGATGGAGCAAGCGAAAAAATTGCTCAGCAGGATCTTGTTGCGAAACTAAAGAACGTCTAGAGCAAAACGGTGCATTAATTCATCTAAATTTTTGCGCATAATTGGATAATAAAGCTTTATTTTTTGGAAAATTTGATCCGCCATCTCCTCTTGATACAGATGAGAAGACAAATTCCTATCTTTGAGCATAGCAAGCCAAACCTTCTCTCCCTCAATCAAGTCAATTTGATACGCTCCTGACAAAACTTCCCTTGGAGTAACTGCAACAATTTCTTCTTGAGCAAGAATCTCTTTCAAAACTTTCCAGTACAATTCTATACAAAATTCAAACCGTTGAATTGCGGCATCTCTGTATTCATCTTCCCAAGATTTCTGACTTATCTTTTCTAGGGTTTCCCCTAGCCTGCAAACAGCTTTATTTAAAAGCAAAATTTTTTTATTAAAATCTTTTGCCATTTTAAAGAACCCTTCTCTTAAAAATAACTACCTTGTCCTGAAGAATATTATCCCTAAATGACTCATCTTTTATCTTATCAAATCTAACACAATCAACAGAAAGAAGAGTGTCCCCACTCTCTATGGCATCTAAAACATCATACCACTGGCTGTCTGTAGCGCTAGGACAAACTATTGCAAGATCTATATCAGATTTTGGCCTATTGTCACCTCTTGCTCTAGACCCATACAGCCAAATTTCATCAACAAATGAAAGGTTGCTTAAAACCCTTAAAAAATCATAAGAATCTAAATTCATAGCAACCCCTTATTTTTTTAGCTTTTTATATTTTTGGTTGCAAAGACAATCTTAGCTCTTGCTCAAGTGCATACGCTGCTTTGAACAACAACTCTTCGCTCAACCTTGGCCCAATAAACTGAACGCCTGCTGGAAGACCTGCTTTTGATAACCCTGCAGGGATAGAGATTGCTGGAAAACCAGCTACACAGTTTGGAAGCACAAAATAATCCCCAAGATAAAGAGCCATCGGGTCATTAACCGCTTCATTTAGCTTAAATGCAAAATTTGAAGTAGTTGGGCTAAACAACAGATCTACATCCTCAAACATCGCATCAAGCTCATTTCTGATCATGTTTCTAACCAAATTTGCACGCTCAAAAACATCTCTGTGATCTGATGACAAAACATAGTTTCCAAGCAAAATTCTTCGCTTAACTTCTGCTCCAAATCCCTTACTTCTGGTTTTGACATACAGCTCTTCAAGGTCTTGATAAAACTTTTCTGTACGCATGCCGTACAGCGTTCCATCAATTCTGGAGAGGTTAGACGCTGCTTCTGCACGACTAATAATAAAGTACACCGCTAAGCCAAATTTAAAGCTTGGCATCTCAATGGTTTTTATGGTGCAACCCATAGACTCAAGCGTTTTAATAGCATGCTCTGTCATTTCTTTTATTTCTGGGTCAACCGCACCTGAAAGTGATTCCTTAATTACGCCAATTTTTAAATTATGAGGAAGCCTTCCGTCCAAATTTTTTGTGTAATCAATTCTTGGTTCTGGTAGCGATGTCGAATCTTTTGGATCGTGTCCGGCAATAACTGACATAATTCTTGCCGTATCATGAACAGTCCTACAAATTGGCCCTGGCTGATCCAACGAAGATCCAAACGCAAGCAAGCCAAATCTAGAAACAAGTCCGTAGGTTGGGTACATCCCAACAAGGCCGCAATAAGAAGCAGGTTGACGAAGAGAACCACCCGTCTCTGAGCCCATAGCCCACGGCACCATTCCAGCTGCAACAGCCGCAGCACTTCCAGAACTACTTCCACCCGGTGTTCTGGTTTTGTCCCATGGATTTTTTGCAGCACCAAAAGCAGAAAACTCTCCACTTGCGCCCATTGCAAATTCATCCATGTTTGCCTTACCCAAAATAAGGCCACCCTGCGCTTTTATTTTGTCTACTACTTCTGCATTGTAACTAGGTTTAAAATTTTTTAAGATGCTAGACCCTGCCGTTGTCACTCTGTCTTTTATGCACAAGTTTTCCTTGATCGCACAAGGAATATTTCCAAGCTTGCCCTCAAGCACAGTTGGTTCGATCGGTGCGTCGAAAACATCTATAAATGCATTATATTCAGAATTTAGTTCTTTGCTTCGACTTTGATAAAATTTAAAAACTTCAGAGGGAGTTATTTCTTTGTTTTTTATCTTACTTCTAATTTCTTTAATTGTAGAAAATGGGCTAATCACGCATGATCCTTTAAAATTTTAGGTACAACAAAAAACGACTTTTCAACTTGTTGAGCATTTTTTAAAATATCTAAAGATTCACACGGCTTTACCTTGTCCTCTCTAAAAACATTTATCGCTTTGTTGTTATTTACAGTTTCTGAAAACGGAACTTTCTCAATTTCTCGAATGCAATCCAAAATAACTTCAAGTTGATCTTGAAACTTCAGAGCCTCGTCCGCACTTACCTCAAAACCTGATAATTTTGCTAATTTTTGTAGCTCTTGACTAGTTAGTTTACTAAAACTCATGATCCCTTTGACTTTTTAAAAAAGTTGTTTCGAAACGCAATTATAAATATAGCTATCATGTGTGTTAATGCAACTGGTATTATCAAAAAATCAACAACGGTCCACACAAGCTTTACGCTGCTTACACTTCCCCACAAAATGGAGGCTATGCACGCTGCGTAAAAAAGTTTTTTACGATTAGATAAAAACTCAAAACATTTTTCTGCGTTGTAACAGTTTCCAAGAATTGTACCAAGTCCAAAAAGCAAACAACATACCACCAACAAGATTGGGCCAAATAACGGAAAAAATGTTTCCATTATTTTGTAGAAAGCAGATATGTCTGGAGAAACCGAGTCAGAAGATAAGATGTTGGTAGACATGACAGTCAGGCCAGTGAGCAAGGCTAGAAATGCAGTCGCATAAGCCGTTGCCATACCTAAAATTGCTTGAGAGTGAGGATTTTTTGCACTGGAGCTTGAATGGCCAAATGTTGACGTCCCTACTCCCACCTCTGAAGCTTGCATGGCTCTAGCCAGACCCCATCGAGACATGGCCAAAAAACTAACTCCGCTCGATGCACCAACCAATGAAGCCGCCACAGATTTAAAATCAAAAATCATCGCAAGTGATGGCAAAATATTTTCATAACATTTAAATAAGATTGCACAACATGCGCTGCAGTACAAAACAAACATCACAGGAACAAGCGCAGAGTTTATCTGACCAAGACGCTTGATACCACCACTCAAAACAATTAAGACGAAAACTAATATAAAAATTGCAGAAAGGTAAGAACTTATCCCTGTCGAAGAGCTAAGCAGAACCGTCAAGCTGTTTGCCTGATTTGCAGTCCAAAATAAAAGAAGAAAAAAAGTAGAAAATGCATAAAATGCTGCCAGCGGTCGGCCAAACTCAGACTGTAAATACTGCATAGGCCCGCCACTGATATTTCCAAAATCATCTACCACTCGATATTTCAGTGCAAGAAAAACTTCAACAAATGTCGTTGATGCTCCAAAAATAATTGCCAAAACAAAAGCACCAAGAGCGGCCGGCCCACCAAAGCCAAGAGTAATAATTGGACCCGCTATACAACCCATTCCAACTGCAGTAGACATACTGACAAGCAATGCGCTACGGGGAGAAATTGTATCTCCAGAAATCTCTGTACTTGAATCGTTAAATAAGAGCATCGATAAAATTTTGGGAATGCTTGTAAATTGAATAAACGACATTTTAATCGATATCAAAATATTCAAAGCAGTGATAAGCAAAAATGGATAAAATAAGTAATGATCGCTCAAAAAATAAACAATGCTTGCAAAACTATCTAGTGCTAAAAAAATAGAATCAAAGGACATTTATCGCCAATTAAAATCCAATAAACCAAGCTTATCTTAGATTGCTTAGTTTTGCAAAAAACAGCTCCTAACTAGGTACACATTTTACCGGCCCGGCACAACGCATTTCAGCTCCGGAATCAATAAATATTGAACAGGTGTCTGCAAGCTCAAGCTCTTTTCCAGAAACTGTAGAAATTGTAAAATCGCACACACCTTGAATTCGGACTGTACCTGTATCAAATTTTATTCCTTCTACCCCACAATCAATTGCAGCATTGTTCATAATCAAACTAGACTTACTACTTTCCAAGTAAAAATGCTTTTTCTTTTGCGCATCGGTATCTGTCGTTGTCACTGGCTGATAGTTAAACTTGAAAAAAGGTTGCATGATAAGCGTCGATCCTGCGGAGACTTTTAAACTACCGCTAGATCTAAAATTGAGCGTTGGAGCATAATTTGCAGAACTATCGTTTGCTCCAAAAAAATTCACGCACCCATTTAAATCTATATTTCCGTTAGAAAAATCGGTACTACTAAAAGACAAAATCAAATCAGATTCTTGAAATGTTATTTTTGAAGTCGTTGTTGTTACAAAAGGAAGCGGGGCAGACAAAATTAATTTGCAATTTTTCAGCATCACATTTGTATTTGCTGCAACATTAAGCTTATTGTTGCCCACATAAACTCTGTAACCTTGTCCATCTAGAATTGGAGACCCTGCAGAAAAGATTATACCCGTTGCCGTCAAATCTAAATCTCCACCTAAAACAAGCGAGGTTCCTGTACCAAAAGATATTGACGAAACGGCGCCAAGAGTTACTTTTGAATAATCAAAATTTTCAATAATTGCATTTCTAAATTCAACACTTAAATTTTGGTCAATCACCATTTGACCCGCGGTCCCTGATGCAAAAGTAAGCCTGTTGCCCAAGCAATCACATATCATTGAGTTTGCAGTTGCTGGAGAAGGATTTGTAAATGTCAAAATTGCGTTTTGATTCATCGCGTACGGAAGATCGATGATATTAGTTCCGCTGGCAGACAAAGTGCTGTAATTTAACGCTGTTTCCCCCGATATAATGTGATGAGCATTCTCAAAATGCCCATAATTTAAATATGTTTCTGTCGCTCCAGAAACAATTGTGATTGGGTAAAAGCTTGGATTGTCTAGGGAGTAATACTCAACAGGAACTCCATCTAATGTTAACGTTGTTCCGCTACCGCTAAAAATCAAGCATTTATTATTTCGCGTAATTAGATAATTATTTATTGACTCAAAAACCCACTTTCCACGAGTTATTGTGGTGTCATTAGATAGCTCAAAAGTTGTTCTTGAAGGGTAAACAAAAGTGCTCTTTGAGGCTATATTAAATTTTCCAAAACCAGCACCATCTCCAAGCCCCTTGATATGCACATTTGCTATTTCTAAAGTAGTTGTTGTAGTACCTGTAGTAAGAGTTCCGCCACCAGTCAAATTTAGGACAAATCCTTGCCCGAAAAGCTGCTGAGCCCCAGACCCAAAGCTCCATGTGCCAGTAAGCGTTGTCCTACCGGTCATCGTTACATCTCTTGCACGCTCAAATTGGATATTGCCAGACCACTCATAATCTGAAGCTGTCGGAAGCTTAAAAGAAAAATTGTTAACATCCACAAGGCCATCACCCTTCAAAACAACGTTGTCTTTAAAAGATAGATCTTTTAGTAAAAGAAGCGCGCCACCATTTAAATTGATATGATTATTTAGCTTTGAAGATATTCCCAGCTCTAAAGTTGTAGAACTATCTGATAAAGTAATTTCTTCAAAAAAATCGGGTGTGCCAATAATTCGATTTGCAGGACCGCTTAACAAAATGCTATAAGGAACCACATCAGAAAGCGTCATTGTATTGTTACCATACATTGCTAATTGATTAGACCCTGTAGCAGAAATTTTTAAATCACCAGTAAAAATTACGGAGCCTGGCCCAAACTCTAATCTTGCAGAATTAAAAGAAAGTTTATGGTCACCAATTGTAGACGTTATGCAGGTGTCATAAAGAGTTGTAGAAGAAAGTTTTATTCTACCTTTAAAATCTGGAACATCAGTCCCAAGAGTTATTTTTGCATCAGGACCAACAAGCTGAAAAATTGATCCATTGTCTTCAAACTCCCACCCAGAATACAGTGGAAAAAAAAGTAAGAGAAAATATAATCTAATAAGTTGGCGCATTTTAAATACAAAAAAAAATCAGCTTCAGCATAAAAACTTTAACCTTTGGAAATCAATATCTTTTATGAGCAGCAAAAACAATTTAGAGCTTTATCAAAACCTTTGTACAGAGTGGTATGACCTAGACAAACCATTGCCACCACAAGATGAGCTAGATTTTTATCTAAAATATGCACAAGAAGCTTGCGGCCCAATTTTAGAGCCAATGTGCGGATCAGGAAGGTTTTTAATTCCGCTTTTACACCGTGGTTTTGAAATAGATGGATTTGATGCTAGCGATTTTATGATGAATTCATTGCAAAAAAGACTTTTTGATCTTGGTCTAAAAGCTAATGTTTGGAAAGGTTTTTTGGAAGATCTAAACACAGAAAAAAGATTCGATTTAATCTTTATTCCTAGCGGTTCATTTGCACTGATCACAGATGTTAACGCTGCAAAAACATGTTTAAAGATTTTAAAAAATCATCTGAGAAAAAACGGAAGACTTGTTTTGGAAATGGAAACTATATTTGCAGCACCGCCAACGCTAGACCCAGTCGAAAGCGAGTTAATCTTGCGGCCTGACGGCAAAAAACTAAACCTTGTCACACGGCCATTTGCAATGGAAGATGGAGTTGCAAAAGTTTTGTGTCACTACAACCTTTGGGATGAGGACAACCAAATCATTGCTACAGAACAAGAAGATTTCAAAATTCGTTTGTACACCCAGCAAGAGTTTGAAGAGCTTCTAAAACAAGCGGGCTTTAAAAACATAACAAAGATTAAAGCTTTTGATCACTCAAAAAGCCCTGAAACTGATGATGAGCTTGTCATATTTGAATGCTCTTGATAATTATGCAATTAATTTTTTTACATAATCTCAAAAATTGCCAAAATAAGAAGTTTTGATAGTATTTCGAACAGCGGATGGAAAATTGCTAAAAATAATTTTGCACGAGGGTACGCATTCATGAATTTCAACAACAAATCTAAATCCAAACTTTTCTTACAAGTCATATTCTTATCTTCATTGTTTCACAAGAGCTGCCTTTTTGCAGAATCTGCTGCCGAGAAAAAGCCTGCTAAATCTGTCAGCATTCTGGGGCTAGCAAAAATCGGGGATTGTAAAGCGCTAATTCAAGACATCACAGATGTCGATCCGGAAGTTACAAAATTTTTAGGAAAAATAAAAATCAAACTTAAATTCGTCGGTGCGGTTTGCTGCGCCTTGATACCTTTCTTGATAAGAAATGGATACTTGTCTAGAAACAACAGCTCCCGCGTCAAAAAACTAGAAGATGAAAAACGCAAAATTTCTGAAGAAAAAGAAAAAATATTAAATGATACTGCAGTTATAAAAGCTGATGCAAAAGCTGAAGTTGTTGTCGCAAATAAACGAGCTGATGCTGCGGAAAAGGAAGTTGAAGCCATCAAACAAAAATCCGCTCAAGAAAAAGCAGGGCTTAAAACTCTGCTTTCAGAAGAAAAAAGAAAAACAGCAGAATTAAAAGAAAAATTATCAAAGCAAAAAAGGGCTACACTTGGACACAAGTATTTTAAGCAAAAATAAAAACATAAGAAGCAAAGCACATAGACCAAGATAAACTTTGGCCTGGATGCTAAATAGCAATTGTGATAATCTAATAAAAAACATCTGGAAATCCCGTATGCATAAATTTTTGTTATTGACTATTTTTATTGGACATTATGCCTTTGCTCCAATTCCAACAGAGAAAGATATAAGCTTATTAGAAGACCTAGAAACTTCATTGCTAGAAGCAGCTCGAAAAGATTTACACGAAGCTTTTACTTACTCAACAAATTTAAATTCCTCCTCTGAGGAAAAAGATGTAAAACTCAAGAATTTAATCCATCATTTTTCAAAAATGAAAAGTCATTTTATAACTTCCCCGCTTGGGCCAATAGATGAATCAAGCACAACACTGGCAGCAGCAGTATTTCTCATAGGATGCCAAATACAACATTTAATTGGAGAAGATTCTGATGAGGAGTTAGAAGAGCAAAAAAGAAGAATCTTTGCTCATTTAACCATGCAAAAAATCTACGACGCTGGATTAAGTCTTTTGCTGGCTAATCCAGAAAAGATTTCGATAAGTGACGATGAATTAAAGAAGATTGCAGAAGCAATCGAAGCTCAACACAAACAAATATCTTCAGATAAACAAAATAAAAAAATTGCTAACTTAATAGAATATTTGAAAAAAGAGTTTGTCGATGATTGCCTTGAAAATATGCCTGAAGAACCAACACAAACAACGCCCTCATTCAGCAGTGAAGAGGCTTCAGACTGAGACAACCTAAGCTCTTCCCAAGCTTTTTTCTTCTGCAAACTTTGTTAGCTCAGAAACTTTTGAATCAACAGAAAAGAGTTCCTCTTCTATCATTATTTCAAATGCTTCTTCCACCTCCATGACAAGGTCAACGAGGTCAAACTCATCAAGGCCTAGCTCCTGGAATGTCTTGTCTTCAAATGCTTTTGTGGAATCTAATGAAATGAATTTATTTTTTGAGAGATAATCGGAAATAAAATCGGATGCAAAATACTGCTTTGTCATAAAACCTTCCTTTGATAATCAAAGTACAACAAAAGTTGCATCAATCGTTTAACGAGCCATTGCCCACCAATAAAGGTGGACAACAACAAGTTTTTGAAATACAAAATTCTATCTTTTAACGAATTGAAATTTCTTTCTAGCCTTTTTCTGACCAGGTTTTTTTCTTTCAACTTTTCTGGAATCAACTGTTAATAATCCCGCGCGCTTGAGCACTGGTCTTAGGCCTTGATCAAAAGAAACTAGCGATCTTGTAATCCCAAGTTTTATTGCATCTGCTTGACCTGTTGTACCACCACCAAACACATTTACCTTGATATCAAAGTCATTTGTTTTTTCTAGCAATGATAAAGCGGTTTTGACTGTGATCACATCTTCTTTTTTTGAGAAGAACGTTGATAAATCACGATCATTAACAAGGATATTACCTGCACCTTGTTTTAGCCATACCCTAGCTACAGCTGCTTTTCTACGACCAACACCATGATAAATTGAATTCTTTAACATTTATTCTCCACTAAAAATTGCCCGTTCTACCTAAAAGCTACATCATTTTAAAGATGGAGCCGATAACCGGATTCGAACCGACGACCTACTGATTACGAATCAGTTGCTCTACCACTGAGCTACATCGGCGCCTAAATTACTTCTCACTGGCTTCTTGACACACGATGCAACGCAACGCATATGGATAATATTCTAATCGCGTATGAGAAATCTCTCCTTCGCAATCAATGCAAATTCCATAAGCGCCTTCATTTATTTGCTCCAGAGCTCTATCGATAAGCCTTATTTCATTAAAATCGGCCTCTGTCAGAGAGATTTGTAGCTTTTGCATTGACAATAGATTGGCTTCATCACCAACATCATTTACTTGCCCAACACCCTCAGAAAAGTCACTCTTGATCGCTGTATCAGAAACAAGTTCCTGGCGTCTTTTAATAAGCTTTTCTTTTACTATTATTGGATCAATATTCTTTTTCATAGCCCTTACCTTTGTTACGGGCCTGCTTAAAGAACATCTTTAGCATAGCAATAGACGGCTCTTCTTTCAAGCCAGAAATAATCATTGTATCCATTTTCTTAACTATGCTATCGCTCAAATAGTTGGAAAATCCAAATAACGGCGAAGATGCCCCATAAACAAGCATTTTAATTCTGCTTAATTTAATTAGACCAAAACACATAACGCAAGGCTCTAGACTGACATACAACGAGCATCCCTCTAATCTCCAGTCTCCAATCTTTTTACAGGCCTGAGAAATAGCCACTATTTCTGCATGAGCTACCTGGCACTTACGTTTCTCGGGTTGATTACGCCCTCTTCCAATTATATTGCCATCTTTATCCACCACTACAGCACCCACAGGAACTTCGGCTAACGCAAGACTTCTATTTGCTTGCTTGAGCGCAAGGTCCATGTAATAGTCGTGTTTTTCTAACGGATTGAGGGCCATCATGCTACTCAATTACGCTACTTTAACTTATCTTTAAAAATTTTATTCAAGACAGATGGGTTTGCTTTACCCTTGGAAAGCTTCATAGCCTGACCAACCAAAAACCCAAAGATTCGCTCGTTACCCATGCGGAACTGCTCACTTTGTTGCGGATTTTCAGCTATAACCTGGTCAACTATTTTACCCAACTCATCTTCAGACCCGATTTGCACCAAGCCCTTTTCTTGAATAATTATTGAAGGATATTTTCCAGAGGTCGACATCTCTGCAAAAATCTCCTGCGCAACCTTAGAGTTTATTACTCCTCTATCAAGCTCACTTATCAGCTCAGCTAGCATCTCTGGCTTGATAAGCATGTCTCTCAATTCTACTTTATTCTCTTTAACAAAGCCCAAAACATCTCGCAAAATCCAATTTGCGCTTTTTTTTGGGGACTTGCAAAAAGATACAACCATCTCAAAATAGTCTGCTATTTTGCGATCAGATGTTAAAATATTTGCTTCATACTCAGATAAATCATATTGCTCTATAAATCGTAAACGCTTTGCATTCGGTAACTCAGGTAATGACTCTTGCATTCGACTAACCCAATCATCATCAATGATCAGCATTGGCAAGTCTGGCTCAAGCATATATCGATAATCATGCGCAGACTCTTTGGATCTCATGAAAACTGTGCAACCCTTCTTGTCATCCCACAAGCGAGTCTCTTGAGTAATCTTTTCTCCATTTTCTAGAGCCGTTACGTGACGATCTTCTTCGTACTTGATAGCGTTGTAGATAAATTTTATAGAGTTAATATTTTTAAGCTCTACACGCTGCCCGTACTGCGAAGCTTCTTTTTTTTTGACAGAAATGTTAACATCGGCACGGAAAGAACCTTTCTCCATGTCTGCGTCGCTAACACCAGTATATTCTATGATAGACTTAAGCGCCTCAAGATAGGCAACAGCCTCTTCTGCGCTAGAAATGTCCGGTTCTGTAACAATCTCAATCAAAGGAGTTCCAGCTCGATTTAAATCCAAAAAGCTTTTGGATGAGTCCAAATCTTCTCCATGAATGTTTTTACCGGCGTCTTCCTCTAAGTGAATTCTGTTGATTCGAATTCTTTTAACTTTGTTATCTACTTTAATATCCAAAAAACCTGCTTGGCAAACTGGCTTGTCGTCTTGAGTTATTTGATAATTTTTTGGAAGATCCGGATACATGTAATGCTTACGCGCAAACTCAGAAATTTTGGAAATAGAACACCCAGTAGCCAACCCTGCAGATATTGCATGATTAACAGCCGCAACGTTTAAAACAGGAAGTGAACCAAGCATGCCAGTGCAGACCTTGCAAATGTTACTGTTTGGAGTAGAACCAAAAAGATTTTGGCAAGAACAGAATAGCTTACTTTTTGTTTTCAGCTGGACATGAACTTCAATACCAATAACGGTCTGGTAAAGCTCTCTTGGATCTTGCGTCATTGTTTTTACAGTACCTTTTATTAAAAAGACTCAAAAATATTAAAGATTACAGTTGGGTAGTTTATCAAAAAATAAAAAAATTAAAACCCCAAGACAAAGCCGAAAAAAAACAATATGTCTTAAAAGAAAAAATTGACACAGTTTTTTGCTCAACAAAATTTACACGGAGTAACTCCTAATGCTAGGATTCTAAAAATCTTTTTTTTCAAAGCTCATGAAGCAAAAAAAATATTTTTTCAAAGCAATCTCTATAATTTTAATAGCAAAATTAGCCCACTGCACCAGGATTGTTAAAATCAATTCTCAACAACATCAATTTCAACCAAGAACCAACTCCAGCCAACTAGAAGATATTGAGAAAATATTTAACAATTACTGGCAAGACTATTTAGAATCAATCAAAGACCAAAGCGTTGAGACAATACTGGAAAGCGTCGTAAATTACTTTGATCAAAAACATGCAAACCTTTGCTTAGAATTAGAAGGCGGAAACTATGCAATTGGTATTACAAACTGTTTAAAAAGGATGCGCTTAAACAATCCTGAAAACTGTCCACAAAAACTAATTTCAAGTCTTAAGCAATGCAAAGTAAGAATAACCAGAAAATGACAACGCCAATCGCGAAAAAACGCTGTTAGTTTACTTTGCGTGCAGACTTGGTAAACAATCGTTGTTTATTCTTTGAGAAATATTTTTTAGCAAGTCATTAATACTGTTTTGCAGTTTTTTAGAAGCCTGTTGCATGTTACAAAACAAATCCTCCTGAGAAAGCTCAATATTGGACCAACCTTTTACAAAAAGCTCAGGCTTGCAAGACCTTGCCTGCACAACACATTTTTGACTTGCTGAAAACCCAAGCTGAGACAACAGCCTATTTTTTTGAGCTAAGTATTCAGCAGTGCTTTCATTGGCATTCATTACTAATTTTTTAATTAACTCCAAATTTTTATTAGAGACATTATTTTTGTTTTCGCAAAGATAATTCAAAACTAGCTGCAAAAAAAAATTGTTTTCGCAGTAAAATAATTGTACTTTTTTCAGCTCATTAAAGTGATCGTAAAACTCTGAAACAAAACCTTCAGATCTAAAACCATGCACCAAAGATAGCTCAGAATCTACGCCGGCACTATCACTATCAAATGCCTCTTGATCAAAATGCAAAACTTCAGTAGAAGAAGAGTCGGAATCCGAAAAAAATGACTCTGCATTATCTAGAACCAAACAAGATGTTTGAAAAGTAGAGTTTGCTCTGTGAATTGAAGGAAGCTGAGAACGTTTATGACTTGCATTAAACTTGCAAAGATCGCTATGTACTGAAATTAAAGCTTGAGAAAAAATAACTGCACTTAAAAAATAAAAACTCTTCTTCATCGATGGCGCAAACAAATTAATAAATAGCGTTAAAAAAATAAGCCTAAAGCTTAAGACTCAATTAAATTAATACACTTGTCAAGCGCCATCAATGCAGCTACTTTATCTTTAATTTTTCACAATTTTATAATTTTAAGATTGATGCTGAACTTCTTGAGAAAATCCTAACCACTCTCCAACCACTCCAACAAGCTCGCGCGGGATGTGAGCTGCTTTGCCATCTGCATTATCAATTTCTGGAGCAAGCTCGTTGCAGAAAACAAATGCTTTCATAGAATCTTTTTTAATTTGATCTATCTCTTCTTTAAAGCATTCAGCGATAGCTAATTTTTTATTATTTAATTGAAACGAGAAGTAATTGTTGTTAGTTGTTGGCTGGTTGCCAAGATTTATTAATGCTTGTTCATAAAATTCAAAAAGGTCTGGCTGTGATCCAGACTTAAGGCAAACATTTTTAGCTTTTTCCAAACAATCTTTATTAAGAGTGAAGTCTTTAATAATTGAAAACTTCATATGCTTGATTATAGAGCGAGACGCAAAAATATAAGACTGGATAGCTTGCTCAAGATCACCTGCAACCTCATATATTTCTCCACTTGCAAAGAAAGCTTCATATGCATGCTCTGAAAAACAAATATCATGCTCTTGCATCAACCTTTCACCGTAATTCTTAAGTATTTCGGCGCAAGATAAATAAATCTGAAATACTCTATCAGTCTCCCCGACCTCTTGGCAAATTTGCACCGCAACAAAGCAAGCCTTTTTTACTCTTTCCGCACAAGAAAGATCTTCTGAATTCGTGCTTGTTGAATCTTTGATAATATCAAAAATTGTTTGAATTGACATATCAAGAAAAAACGCACTCTGACCTTGGCAAACAGAAAAAGACTTAATTGCATCACCAAGTCTATTATATTGCTTATTTATTCGGCAAAATTTTAAATAATTTAAAAAACATTCTATTATCTCTATGTCAGATGTTTTTAAACGCTCTATGCGACACTTTTCATTTCCCAAGGTATCTGATATTTTCTGAAATAATTTTTCTAAAAAATTATCTATTTTATCAGCATCACACAAACTACCGTCTAAATATTGAAGAAAAACATTCGCCAAAGCAAAAAAGCATGGAATCGATTTTTTCTTACAATAAGAAAAATGCAAACAAATATTATTAATAAGCGCTACAATTTCATCAGCAGTTTCAACATAAGATGCCAAATCAAAAAAATTCTCGTTAAAAATGGCAACATTCAAACAAGCCCTTGAAGACTTATTTATACACTGCACTGCTAACTCGCACATTTTCAAAGCGCTTTCATAATCTAAATCTTGAATAAGGGCATTTGAAGCCATCAAATACATATTCATTGCTTCATTATGACTTTTCATGCCAGTTTGATATTCACCGCAATTTTTTGAAAACATTTCAGCTAATTTGATATACCCTGCAGCTGCAGATTTATTATCTCCTAAATCTTCAAACTTTTTGATAGATTTCATTCTAGCTTCGACAATTGCTTGTTCATCATGGCTATCATTTTGCAAAGCATCTGCAATTTTAGTGCTAAGCTTAGCAGCTTTTTGAGCAAAAACAGTATCACCAGATCTTTGATATTGCTCATCATACAGATCTAATAAAATAGATAAAATATCGACACATGAAGTAGCGTCAGGACTTGCTTCGCAATATTGATTTGAAAAAGCTTCAAACTGCTCTAAATAACATTGACCAACCTTGACAGAAGACTGTTTATCCGCAAGCTGCTGAAATCTATCAAGAGCTTGCTTTGCTCCAATTGCAAAACTTTTAGCAAAGTAAACATGAATTAAAGAGTGATTCATAAAAGAGCTTACCAGGTCTTTTAATAATTCTTCCGCATCATTTTGACATCCCAGGCGTAAATAGTGTTCAACACAACACAGACAAGCTTCTTTGACAGTTTCAATTAAATCATTATTTGCTTCTTTATTAGATAAGAATAACTGTGAAATTTCTTGGCAAAAAATTTTTAAATCAGAAGGTCGACGGTTAATTTTTGCAAAAGCCTGATCTAAAAAAATAATTTTTGATACTTCTGAATTTTTAACAAAAGAAGTAACTGCTTCTAAAAGCGCTTGCTTAAAAAAAAAGAGCGCATTATCAGCCGCATAGGCACGGGAATTTGTCAAATAATCTTTGTACAGCTCCAAAGACATCTCAAGCAGGCGCCAACCAAAAGTTGAATCTGAAATATTTTTACAGAAATAATCCATTAGCATCTTCGACTCTTTTTCTAAAACATCACAAGATTGTTTGAAGCTACTTTTAGAGCTATAAAAAATTGCTTTTGTTTGAAAAATGTCCATAGAAACACCCAAAGCATCTTCTGCTAGATCTACTTTTTGATGTTCAAAAAAAGTTTTAGCAATATCTATGAAGTTTTTAGAAATATGATCTAGCGCAACAGAAACCTTTCGATCTTCTTGGTACTCGCATAAATAATTAATAATTTCTTCTGTAGTTTTTTTTGCATCAAGAAAAAAATTATTTGATTCTTCAAATTTACCTTTTTCTAAAAAATCCCTGCAAGCTTGTAAATGTGACGCTACATAAACACTGTTTACATAACCAACGCCTTGAAAATTATCGCAATTAAAGTTTGTATTAATAGCTATCTGAAAGGGTCTTATTGATTCGTGATAATACTTTTTTTGAACACACTTATTAGCAAAAGTAATGCAAGCATTAACAGCTTCATCAACCAACATCCGTCTAACTTTACCAACCTCTTCTGTTTGGAGTATCAATTTTTCTAGATTATTAAAAGATTCTAAACA
>JACCDG010270843.1_pt1 | contig 45323 bp, 53 predicted proteins | sample 7442471 | NCBI WGS metagenome assembly JACCDG01 (sample SAMN15323444, study PRJNA562643) | freshwater metagenome | isolation source: river surface water | place: USA:Blue River Watershed | collected 2017-08-17
CCCTGTCTATACTCAGTAACCACTGTGTTATTGTAATTCGTTAGATTACAAATGCATTTAGCATCTATACGTCGCCGTATAGGTCTGACTATGTCATGATCTTATTCCTTAAGATCCCGTGCGCTTCGATTCCACTTGGAACCTACTCTACTAAGTTCACATTGTCATTACCATGACGTGCTTTTCGATAGTCGATACACCTTCCTCACGTCGGAGGCTTGGCTCGGCATTTTCTGAGTCTCTTCGCCGAATTCACACGGTTATTCAATGCAGCTCACGCTGCAAGGGCGCCGTTACAACGCGTTTCAAAAAAATTCTTTTCTTTGCGATGTCCATTCATTTCATCCAACCAAGTTAATGAAGGTTCGGTTGGTTCAAAAGGTAATTCTTCAACAGGAATGCCTAACATACGGCAACGGCGATTAGACATATAACGTTCGTGTTGTTCATACGTGGCTACTGTAATGCCCATCCATTCTTCTCGTAACGCATAACGAATATAAGTCATGTTAACATCGTACGCATCTTTAAACATCTTGCGTATACGTGGATAATCTAATTGAATGTTGTTTTCTTGAATAATCGTGCGAATGATGTTAGCACCCAATGCAACATGCTGGATTTCATCACGTGCAATGTATTGCAATTCTTCGGCAGTACCTAACATCAATTGAGTTCTTGCTAATGCAAAGATAGGGGAGAAACCATTGTAGAACCAAACGCCTTCGAAGATCATCGCAAAGAAGATATAAGAATAGACAAATTCTTCTAACTGTTCTTTAGTTTCAATTTTATCGATGTAAAGACCTTTGAGTTGTTCTCTAGCATGTGCAAATTTTTGAGCAATGGCAGGAACACGTTTGTAAAGAGAGTACACTTCATCTTCGCCCAACGACAATGCTTCAATGCAATGCTGATAAGTTTCGGAATGCACCGATTCGTCAAAACCATGTCGAGATAATGCTTGACAAACTTCAGGTGCATCAATGTGCCGCATAATGGCTGAGCCGATGTTACGAATAGCGACCACATCAGATGTTGTCAGTGTTGCAAATACGGTAATAAAAGTGTGTCGTTGTGCAGGTGTTAGTTCGTGTTTGTATTGATAAATATCTTTGGATAGATTTACATCGTAAGGAAGCCAATGATTATCGCACTGCTCACGCCACCATTCATACGCCCAAACATATTTACGGGGAGATAGTTGAAGTATCTCTTCTTTACATAACACGATACGTTTTGCTTCAACGATGTTCAGTGTAGATGCAGGTGTTGGGGTTTCTTCAATAACGGGCTCCAGCGTAATAGCTGGAATTGGTTTTACAACAGGTTCTGATGGTTCGTGGAAATCGTCCCAAGATAACATGACCATTTTATATTCCTCAGTTAAGCAAAAAAAAAATAGATATGCACCACCCTAGGGTGGTGCATATGTTGACTTATTATGCAACTGTCTTGGAATAAGGGTTCCAAGACTTGCAATTGGCCAAGAAATTAGTCGCATGCGCGATGCGCATGCGACGCTCTTCCACAGGACGCATATAGTCCATCTCCATATAGTCCATGTAGACGCCTACCAAGGACATCACTAATGAATTAGACATCTGCGGTTTAAACCACAAATTTCCATCTTCAGCGAGGATGGCTAACCCGAAATTTGATTGTCCGTTGTTCCACGTCTTTAGAACGTAGAGATCACAGATTGTGACCTTGCCAACAGCGTTAGTGTACGTAATGCCTTGGCAAATCGGATACATTGATTCTTTCATGTTGGCAATCGAATTTACACAGTCTTTGGAAACCAGAGATGCACAATCAAGCGTATCCATCACCGCTTTCATCATTTTTTCCTGATGACGACCATAATCGTAGCTGGTCATGCGTGGAGTTTTTACATTAGCCATGATAGTTCTCCTATTAGAGATTAAAGAAATCTACTAAACAGGCTAGGTTTAGTAGACAGGTAATTGGATTGCAAAATAGATTTGCAATCCTAGTTCACTAAAGTAATATGTATCTGAAATTAATTGGAATCTGATTTTACAAATCAATGGATAATAGATACTTAAAGGGATGTTGCAATTGCACTTCATTGGTATCCGTTATATCCACAAAACCATTCTTTAAGAAATAGTCTTTAGATTCTTCCGAAATACACATCTCTAGTAATCTAATTATCCCCCGCGATTTTAAATCCTTCTTAACTGCATCTAGCAATGTCTTACTAACACCCATCTTTCTATGTTTTTCTATCACACCATGCCAGCGCAAATACGCACGATGGTCTTCTAAATACCATCCGCTAATACCTACAATGTCATCGTCAACAAGATGAACAAAGATAGCACCATTGTTATCTTTACCAGATGTACGATGATGAGTAGCTTCTAAAAATAAATGGCGATATTTCTTATCAAAGCAATGTGATAATCGACCTGCATGATAAAAGTAATCCCATTGATTCATTTCTCTTACGGTTTGCATTTTATTGTTCCTCTATAACAAAAAATAAAAAGAGAGAGTAAAGGCGGGTTTCCCCGCCTGTTTAAGCTTTGGTAGTTAAGTAGCTTTGAACCTGTGGAGATAGTTTAGACCATCCAATAACGCAGGCATCTAATTCGCTCATGACTGGTTCAATGTGACCCGTAACCCAAATCACGCCATCCTTTTCCACAATCCCTTCGATGACTTTAAAATCGTGACGCCACGCATTGTGGTGAAATTGCACGATGCGATCGCCGGGCACTAACCCAATCAAATCTGATTTAACCAACATGGGTTTGCCACGTCTGAAACCGATTTGTTTAATGACTATGGAATCTTTTCGTAATATTCCACAGCACTTAGACTGTCTCTTGATTCTGTATACCTTATACATCTTTACAGGAATCATAAGTAAAACCAATGCAGACATTTTTAAACAAACAGCTGCACCTTTTTCTCTGCCTTGTTCACTTAACATGCAACACACAAAAAAGAATCCTGTTGCAGCTAAGTAACCCATGGCAAAGTTAACAATAAGTAAATTTAACATCTCGAATCTCCAATCTCTCTTAATAAAAATAGGCGAGTTGGTTGAGAGAAACCCAACTCGCCTAGGAATTAACGCTTCACAGGCACAAAGAGGTCAAACTCTCTGACTGTGACTTTGCGCATACCGCGCTTAGCGCGCACCACCACATGCACTGCACGTTGTAATTGGTGGTGTGCTTTTTGAGCACAAAATTCCACAGGTGTTTGTGTGCGAACTGCCTCCGTCACGTTTTGCGCAGAGGATTCAGCTGTGATACCCTTGTTACGGATTTCACGGCATACGGTGTGGATTTTATTGCGTGATGCAATTGGTTTCATGCTCTTATTTCCTTGTGGCAGGATTGTTAAGAAAGATCAAGTAATGCCTGCCCTCACTTACTTGAATTAGGTTAATCGGCGATTAGAATTAATTGTCAGTTAATTCAAACCAGTAAGCCACTACGGCTCGGTTAAAGCGGCGATGGAAACCTTTAGTCAGCTTCTTACGGTTAAGTAAGAATGCGGTTAACTGGCGGACGCCTTTTGGCAAATCCAATTCCCAGTTTTCGTCTAGGTGGTGGAAATGCCAACTGGTGGAGACTAGACCCACCTCTACACATCCACCATCTTTATGCGGCAAATACATTGCCAACTGATCGGGTTCGTGCTCCATTAGGTTGTTGACGTACAACGAACCGTTGTACACCACCATATCGCCATCGATGCTGTTGACGCGATTGCCACCTTTTAATTCGGTGGTCTTTAAAATCTCAATAGCTAGTTTCATAGCTTTGATGAAATGCGAATTTGTTGTATCACGGATGTCGCGCATAGCAATCATTACATTTGAACTTGTCATAATTTTCTCCTGCCCATAAATAAAAAAAGCGACTACACCGAGGGCTGAGTGGTGTAATCGCAAACTGTGAATAGGGTGCCGTCCATGGCGAGCATTTGTTACAAGACGTATTTGAGAATATACATCTTCAATCGATTCGGCGAATTAAACACCGAGAAGGCTTTCGATTGGTTGAGATTTCCCAAATAGCAGTTTCCCTTGTTGCCGCTGGTGGGCATGAAGATGCTAATGTCTTTCTCAACCGACATTAACCCGCGTGTGATATTTGGATCATACACGCGGTTGTCCAAGAAGAAATTCACATCTAGCGTACTCGCTGGTTTGCAAGTCTTCAGCCATTCACTGGCGCGCGCTAACTGGCCTTGGTTAACTTTACACCACGCATCAATCTCTGCATCGCTGCAGCGTCTAACTGATCGAGGGAACAGGGGATGGTTGATCCCAGTTGGCGATGCTGGAACTTTGGTCTTATCCACTAAGCCAAAGTCCGATAACTTAGGCTCGGCAGCCTTACCTGCGAAGTAAGCATGCCATTTATCCCAAATGGCTTTGTACAACGGAGAGACTTTGGAACATTCGTACAACTCTTCTTCGCGAGCTTTGCCCGCACGCCATACTGACAGATCGTCAGAATATGCATAGTAACGGTCGTAAGATTTGACCGCGTTAAAATATTCTACTTCATTTGTTACTTGACTAGCCATGATGTTGTCTCCTATAGACGTTAAAGAAAGTATTGCTAGGCTAAAGCAGATACCAGTACACCTAGATAGTGTATATTTGTCTTTTTTTGGAATATGGCATATACGCTACCCATGTGGGTAGCGTATATGTTGTCTTACCACAAAATGCGTACAGCATTGTTTGGAATTGCATATGGTCCGGGTTGACCGTACAACGCAACTAGCTCCTCGGCAACGGCGATTAAACGCATCATGTCCATATAGCTACATGTACCATCAATAAACTCCATTGTTGGTTTTTCATATTGTTCATTAACGTAACATTGCAAACGCGCATACGGTGCGGTCAATATGTAAGCGACTTCGATCTTTTTAGGATCTACAGTGCTTTGCGTAAGCACTTGCGCAATAATTGCGAAATGCACTTCTTCACGAGCAGTAGATTGCATATCAAAACTGACGTAGCGTGTTGTTGCTGTTTCAGCCAACACTGAATCGCGCGTCGGTTGCGCTAATTTTTGCAACAACGATGCTAGTCGCGTAGTTGCTATCTTTTGAAACCCAGCTTCATCGGAAATGATTTTAGGCTGTTTACTCATTTCTGTCATTTGATATTCTCCAAAATGAATTTGTTTAAATCATAGCATTCAATGAAAAAAAAAAAATAATCAATCGTGAAAGATTGATTATTTTATCTCTATATCTACCTAGCGGTAGATATAGAGCGTCCATTTACATCCGAATGAATTACCATTTGGATCGCGCAGCGATCCGTGCGTCACACGGATCGCTTTTACAATATCATCGGGCATGATCAGTGGCGGTCGATGGATTTCTTCTGGGATAACACTGGGTAACGTACCTGTTGTTACCTCCTTGGAAGCGGGTGGTGTGAACAGATCTATTCGACCATCTTCACGCCACAATACCCATTGGTCCCACTGATGTACCTTGCACAGCGATGTGCGATGGTTATACACCTCTGCTTCCATATGCGTTGGCATGTTATCAGCCAACTCCCAATCGAATGGGATGTGAAAGTAAGGGGTTACCTTTGCCTCTACCCAAAGCTTGGATAGCCAATCGGGGTCAAAACTGTCAAACAGTTTAAACATATTGTTCTGCTTGGTTACATCGTGAGTTGTCATTCCATCAACCCACCCACACCCGTCTGGCAGATAAGATGTTGAATGTGGGCTATAGGAAAGCCAATCCATAAGCTGTTTGGGAAAGCTGTTTAAGACTTTCTTTTCCTGGCTGTTTTCGTCTTTTAAGACATTGATGTCCATGTCGTAAACATCTTCTCCATATACCTTTTGAATGTAAAAATGGAAGGGATTCCATCGAACCCCAAAAATCAAATCGCCATTCTCAGCGATTTGTGAGGTGTGTTTTTTCGACAACGTCTGTCCTTTACGGACAGCCTTGCAAACCGGACGTATAATCCCAGTTGGGGAGACAACAACTTGTCTCCAGCCATTTGTGGATGTGCCTACGCCATTTTTAATCATAATACCCATAATAGTTCTCCTGCGGATGTTGATATGTTTCCGCTAACAAAAAGAAAAAAAAGCGAAAAAAATAATGCCCTCTTTCGAGGGCGTGATAGTTAAGCGCGGCTGGCTAGCAGTGCGTTTACACGCACTGCCAAGGGATGATTTGGACCAGTGGCAACTCGTGTGGCATATGCCACCACCCGCATCAATTTTGGATCACTCGCAATGGCGAATGTCGAAAACTGACGGCGGATGCCCGACCAACTGCGATCGATAGATGGCGCACTGCACCACCCACTGTTCCATGTGTATGGACAGTGGTAGGAGCTTACACCCCACTCCTGCGACTCAACGCTGACCTCTGGATATCCCAATGAATAGCCCACTTGGACGGCCTCAGGAAAGCGTTCTGTCAACGCGCCTAGACACCAATCTTTGAGATCATAGAAGTCTGCGGAAATGGTCTTGGCCGACACATTGGCCATATCAGCTACCGCTTGGATAACCCAGGCGTCTGACCAATAAAGGTCAGCCAGTGTCTCAGGCACCTCAATTGCCAGTTCCATGGAGGCTAACACCGAGAGGAGTTCAGACTCCATCTCTGCATTTAAGTCTACCAAGTCTTTCTGATCATTAGCGGCCTCTTGCCACTCTTCAATGCCTTCGATAATAGCAAATGTAGCATCAACAATTGGACGAATAAACATAGCCATGTTAGTTTTCTCCTATTAGAGATTAAAAGAATTCAAAGATCTAGGCTGAGATCAATGAACAGGTGATGATTCGAAGAGTTTCGAATCATTGGTTCACTAAAGTAATATGTATCTGAAAAAAACTGCATTATGGCATATACGCTACCCACACGGGTAGCGTATATGTTGTTTAATTAACGTGCAGCAGACACATAGTTGCTTAACGCTAACGCTAAACCCGTATTGTTTAACGTGCGAGAAACACTATCCATGTTAACCAGTTTATTAATTTTACCGCGATTGGCTGGATTGGATACAATTGTCAACACATTTAAAATAGCAACAAATTTACCTTGGACACCATTGCTAAATTGCTCGGCTTCTAAGAAACGTGCTGATAAGCGATCGCTAAATGCACTAGCACGGTGTTCAGAAATATACCAACAAATAATGTCCAACGCTAAAACATGCACACCATCTTTAGCGTCAAGGGCAGCATTAAAGCAGTTGTATAAACTTTTTTGGAACTTAACGCCGTCCGATAAAGCAACAGGTACGTTATTACCCATACCAATCACATAAGCGTTTAAACGTTCAATAATGGATTGCACCACTAATGGAAGTTTGGTTTTATCAGAAAGAGCAGGGTATTTGGCAGCAATAAAAGTATAAACATCATTAGCTTTATCAGATAAAGCTAATTTTGCTTTTTCGGCATTAACAAATTCATCAACAGTCGTCTCTGCTGGGGCAGGTGCTGCGGGTTCGTTGCTATCTGCAAGATTTGCAGTTGTAGCAGCAGGGGTTGTTTCGGTCACTGGCGCTGCGCCAGTTTCTGTGGTTTGGTTTTCAACAATATCTTCTTTTTGACCGCTCATGGCGATAACTCCTGGTTTAGTGATAGGATCCGGTTTAATAGCAGCACGTTTTTTAGACATGATAATAACTCAACTAAAAACATTTGCTATACGATATTCAGCAGTGCGTAAAGCTTTACCGTGCATCGCAAGCATAAAGACATAGAGGAAACGGCTACCTACGTCAGAGATACTGGTATGTAAACCTGTCGGATTAGCCGCAAATGAATCGCCTACGCATTTTGCGCAAAATGATGGCGCTTTTGTTTTACAATATAATGGCGATCGCAGAACGATTTCTTTACCAACTAATTGTTTTAATTCGGCTTCAGTATATCCTTTAGTTTCACCTTTTGATAAAGGATGTAAACCAATGAATTTCTTTAAATTACTTAAAGTTACTTTCCACCGTAATCCTTTTGTTGTATTACAATCTTCTTCCAACACACGCGTGTTTTGGAAAATACGATAGAAATACTTCACGGACTCGCCACCTAATGCGGTTTCATGTCCACGATTATAACTACCAGCACGAAGCGATTCTACCATGCCAGGTAAGTTATTTAAATCCCAGCCTTCCTTTAAAGAAGGTACGATTAGTTTAGCTTCTTTACCTGTATCAAAACCAGTTTCTACCCCAAACATAATAAAACAGCGTTTACGCGACACCGCATATGTTTTATCTTTGATGTAGAATTTTTTAGCGGGATCGTTTTCAAAAGACTTGATATCCATTTCAACAAGTTCTTTTTCAATGGCAGCAATCACAGCTGGATCGTTTAACTTGTCTTTGTTTTCTTTTAATAGCTGATCACGTCGTTTAATAATAGCTGGATCAATTGTCATGGATTTTTCTGATGCCGCTGGACAAAATACGCCTGCAAAACCGCTAAGTGCGGTGACGGCGCCGTTGTGGCGTAACAGCTCATCTACATAGTAAAATTCATCTTTTCTATCTTGCTCGTTATCAGGTGTGTCCTTTAATTTAGAACCTATTTCTTTTTCCATCATAGAACCAGAAATAGCACCTGTTTTGAACTTCATTTTACTACCAAATGCATAGACAATAACCATAGCGTTAAACAATGCATTGCCATACGTTGTATCAACTGCTTCAGATACGTTTGGTAAGTCTCCAGGTTCTAAACGGATTGGATCGTCAAAGTCAAAAATAGGTTTCCCCCATTCAGCACCTTCAATGATACCCCATTCATCTGTCTTGGGATCTTTAAAGTAAACTTTATCTTCATTCTGTTTAGAATGAATTAAATGAAATGGATGCGGGTCACTTTGCAATTTTTCCACGGAACGTTTATGAATTACCGCAAATGTGGAAAGTACCCATGCTTTATATAAAGCTGCATTGTTTTGTAAAGCAGCTAGAAAATATTGACGTTTATCCATGGAAAGCCTCGACTATCAATCTATCAAGTTCTACGTTCAAACGGGTAATAAAATCGATACTTGTATAAATAGTTTCTGGTACCTCTTTAACAGCTACTTGGAATTTTTCTTTAGGGATATCTCCAAGCAAACAAAGACCCATGATTTCTAATGCAGCTTGAGAAGGGTCACCTGGTTCTAAGTTACCTAACGAAACTTTATGATCGTTAAGCAAAATGTACATGGGTGTACCTAATGGGCGCCCATTCATAACTGAAGTGACTGCCATAGTGTGGTTATGCACATCCATGTACTTTGTTAAACGAATCGCTTTTTCTTTATCATTAGATTCAAAGACAGGTAGTTGACCGTAGATTTCGTCTTCTACCAACCCTACATATAGCGAAGCAATGCGTTCTATCTGGCGAGGCGGTACGTGTGTAATGTGTGAAAAAAACTCTGACCAACTAACAGTTGTGGCTAATTCCAATAGCTCGCACAGCGTCATGATTGGGTCTGTAAAATCTTGAGTAATAGCAGCAATAGCATCAGGTTCGTTTATGTCTTCTAATATGTGAAGTCCTTCTAAGACGATGCATTTGAAATTAATATCGCCGCCACAAACAATCCCTAATTGATTGAACACAATATCCAACTCAATTGTTAAACAACTTTCAATATATAGCAATGAATCAGAAACAGGTGCGTCTATTCCGTGGTCAAGATACTTGCTGATTTCAATCCAAGCATCATGTCTGCCATATGCGCGCAATGTCTCAAACCCGCGCACAATGGGAGCCGCTTTGACAGGATCTACCCATTGTTGTAATAGGTTTTCTAGTTTAGTAAAATCATCTATTTCTAGATTGGAATCAAACATGTATTTTCTCCAAATGCAGTATAAATTTGCATTGACAACTTATCTATGCAATTAACCCTAATAGAGGATCTAAAAATGCCAAATAAAGCTGGCGGTCGTCGTAAAAAAACCAATGCTGAATTAAAAGCATTGCGTTTAAAAAAGCTTCGCGAAAAACAAATAGAAGCTAAAGGTATTCAATGGCGCGATCTAGCACGCGTACATGTAACCAAACAACAATACATTGATTCACTACATGAATCAATGGATCGAATGGTTGATAACACTTTTGTCAAAAATGCGATACCATCTGTTGAATATGATAAATTAGTAGCGGAACGAAACGACATTGTTAAAGCTATTAAAATCCAAAATGCGATATTAAACGATATTGGTAAAAAACACCAACACACGGTTGGCACTGCCATATCAATAACCGATAAATTGGTTGCTATCGGTATTGGTGAAGAATATGAAGGTTGGCAAGCAACCGTTATGTCTACCATTATGCCGCGCGTTCAAGAGCTAATGGGGACTTTAGAAGAATTTGTAACCAACAAACATCCCACTATTCATGAAGCGACTGCAGCATATCGTGAACATCAATCTAAACAAACACCTCATGAGGAGATAGCAAGTGAGTAATCAAAAACCAGAAATCGTCGATGGCGATTTTCCAGCCGATTTTATTCAAGAAGCTGCTGAATCAGCTGTGGCTGAAACTACTACTTCGGACAAAACTGATGGCGAACAAGTTGGCGTACCCATTATTGAAGAAGTTGAGGTCATTAACGAAAATGTTCTTTGCGAATTTGACGTTACTCAACCTGTTGCCGATGCATTGCCAGCAAGCGCGTATGCGTTATATACCTTACGGGATCACGGCGCCGAAGTCCATAATAAGTTACAGCACTACCCAATGGTGGATCAAACGGGTAAACGTTACACGCGTTGGGAGTTTGGTTTTAAATACGGCATTATTTCTGCTCAAAAGAACTTTGTACATCGCGATACGTTAAAAACACCTAACAGCCAATGGCGACAAGTTGTAGAACACGAATCTATGCGTTTGGGGATTGGTCGTCCACAGACAGTGGTAACGGGTCGTGGCAGTACGCTGACCGGCGAAGGCGCTATGTTTGCCGTGCAATCTGCACTTGGTTTAGGTACGTTAGTTCAAGTGCCATGTTGGCATAGTGGTTTATGGATTACTTTCCGCACGCCGCAAGACAGTGCATTGCTTGCGTTAGAACGTCGCATTCAGGAAGAACGTATTCAATTAGGTCGCGATACAAACGGGGTCATTTACAGTAACACAATGGTTTACATTGTCAAACATGTTTTTGACTTTATTTTGGATCATATTTACAGCGTAACAATGGTGGACTATACCCCGGAAAAATTAGCACGTTTATTGCGAGTTACAGATTTACAAACGATTGTCCATGCATTAGCATGTTCTATTTATCCAAACGGCTATGAACATGCGCAGCCATGTATTTTGACGCCTGATAAATGTCAAAATGTTGCTAAAGATAAAATCATGTTAACGAAAATGTTTTGGACAGATCGTTCTCGTTTAACGAACGCCCAAGTAAAGCACATGGCAAATCGTGTTGCTTCTTATACTGAAGAACAAATCGTTAAGTATCAAGAAGAAGGTAAGATTGGTAATGGTCGCACTGTTAGTAAAGACGGCGTTGACTTTGTGATGCATGTTCCCACCATTCATCAGTACGTGGAAGCAGGTGTAGTGTGGGTTGAAGAAATTATTGCGCTAGTCAATAAAACATTAAGTGGTGAGATTGGACTTAAAGATCGAAACGATTATATCAACCAACAATCTCGTCTCGTAACGCTTCGTCAATATGGTCATTGGATTCGACGGATCGCAATTCCTGCTCAAGAAATCGTGGTGGATGATCGTGAACACATTGACAAGATGCTAAATATCTTGTCTGCAAATGATGAGCTGGTAACTTTAATCACTGGTCAAATTGGGGAATATATTGAAGAAAGCACTATTTCTATTATTGCTATTCCATCGTTCAAATGTCCATCTTGTCAAAAACCAATGACCTCTAAAGAAAAACGACATCCAAATCTAATACCTATTGATTCGGTGGCTGTTTTTTTTACCCTACTGGACCATCGCCTATTGCGGGCAAAGACAAACTAAATGCACAAATACAGCGCCATGTAAATGGACATGTATTAAACGCAGGCTTTGGTCTAGACATTGATCAGTGGGATAAATTAGTTAGTTTAGCGTTAGCTATACAAGCTAATTATCCCGATGGGTTAAGTGGATACGAAGTTCAATTAGCGCTTCGTGAAAACTATATAGAAACTCATCGTATTATGGATTTAGATAGCACAACTCATCCTTGGCCGGTCATTGCTGACACACCTGTGGATGGGTTGCGTGATTTATGGGGTATTGAGCAGCGACTTGCACAGTTTGAATTGTACGAGATCTATAAACACTATGGATACAACTTTACGCAATTTACTGAACTTCCAAGACATATGGTTTTAACAATTATCAACAATCGTCGTGAAGCTGAAGCGAAGATTCGTGAAGCTCGTGCTAAGGCGGAAAAAGATTTGAAAAACCAAGAGCAAAGAAGCGAAAAGCCAGATCTCAATACTGTACCTATGCATCATTTATTCAGAGGGCAAAACCGATGACTGTTATCTTTAAACCGAACGAAGAATTGCTGCAACAAGATTTGCAAGCAATTGCCATCCCTGTTAATTGTTTTGGTATACTTTACGGTTTATCTGAACAATGTGCGTTGAAGCATTTTGGCTGGGGAATGAATTACATTTCCTCAGCTAAGTCTTCAAAAATCAATGTGGACAAAAAACCACACATTTATCGAAACGGATCTAATCCAACCTTTATTTTATCCATTGCGGTAAAACGTGAGAAGTGGGGTAAGAGTCAATTGATTTGGATCCAAAATGCATTGGAATGGTTATCTGATAACGCTATCTCGCATGGTATCAATCAGATTGGCATTCCTAAATTAGGTTGTGATGGCGATGGGCTCGATTGGTCATCTGTTCGTGAATTGATCGTCAGTTATTTTCAAGACCATGAATTAGAAGTTCATGTTTTTGGGGAATAGCAAAAAAAAAAATATAGGCTAGCGAAACGCTAGCCTATATGCCGTCTAGACGGGAAGTCTAGACACATGCCCTCCTTTGCGAGTTAAATGTGCATTTAGAGCACATTTACTTGACTTGTACCCTAGACGTTTGATAGCATCATCAAACGCAGGGTTGTGTAATTGATGTTTCATGTAGCTTAACATCAACTCTGATTTTTCGGAAATAGCAAGTTCGGACGATCTTACTATATTTCTGAACAATAGTTTATCCGATTCGTTGGATGATTCCAACGAAAGATCTTTGCAGAAATCTGCAATAATTTCTGCACCTAACATTTCCACAATTTCCATAAAAGAAATCCTTGTTTAATCCAAAAAATAAACCGCCTTGTTAGGGCGGTATTTCTTTTCTATACTTTCACCTTAGCAGGCGGAATGTTTATAATTTTAGCGTGTCTAAACATTCAACATAACACGAGCGAAAACATTAAATAAGCTTATTCGCTTTTAATGTTTTCTTTAATTCCTTCTTCACTTTGTGAAGAATGGCATCTACAATATTGTCTAAGTCATGTTTGCGACAATATGCCGCGAACTCTTTGTTCTTGAAGAACTCTACATCGCGGGCAATGACCCAGAATCCATCGTGAAGTTCTGCGTGGAAATGCAGGGCTTTGAACGCCATGTGATGCAGCTCTAGCGCTGCGAATTGTGCGTCAAATGATGCGTCAGTTGTTTCAGACAACATTTTTGTAGCAGCCACAATGATTTCCAATTGAGCTTCGGTTAACTGTTTAGCCATGATAGGTCTCCTAATAGGAATTAAATAAATCTAATATTTTAGGCTGAGAATATTAGATGGATAATAGTACGGCGAAGAGATTCACAGTACAGGTTCACTTTGGTAATATGTATCTGAAAATAATTGGAATCTGATTGCGCGGCATAGTGGTCTATACTGGGGAAACCAGTATAGACCACATTGTTTATTCTGAACTACTAATCATTAATGGCTCTAATTCTTCTAATTCATCCGCTACGCGCTCCGCTGTAGACACTACATCAATCGCTTGTTCAATAGCCGCACAAACCTCATCCATGACTACCTCTTCTTTTTTGTCAGGTAGTGAACCTACCATATCTTCTAAATCTTCTGGATCTAGAATATCTTGCTCTACCAATAAATCAAAAAATGCTTTTGCGCGTTTGTACAATTCTAATGCATCCTCATTATTCTCCACCACGTCTAATAGCGCTTCTGCTTGATCTGAATCGTGTGATTGTGCATAGTCAATCAGGTCAGTTGAGACAGTATAGCTAAGTTTAGCGCTAATGTCTTTAGTAACTACATTACTCATTTTCATTTTCCTCGACAGCATATGCTCGCCATAATGGCGAGCAGTTATTAAAGTTTAATTCCCACATCTGCAATTTTGTGGGATAGTGCATATCCTTTATATTCCTCGACTTTAATCCGATGATATTCACGATGTTGTGGAATGTCGCTGCATACCAAATAGATAAAGTCAGGTGTTACATGGGGATATTCTTTTAGCTCACGTATACGCCAAAACGCTTGAATGTTGGCGTCTATAGAACCTACCGCGGTAGTCATAAACGCTGTACGTAAACGTTTGACGTCTACGGCAGTACCCGCTGATAGCAAAGTGCTAACAACGATATCTGCATCTAGCAAATTTTCATATTCGTCATCACTGGTATATCGCTCTACCCGTTTGTCAGGATATTCCAATCGAAACTGTTCTACAATAGCATCGCACATTTCTACACGACCTGCAAACACAATTCCTTTCATCCCATCCTCATAACGGTTAGTAAAGAATGTATCCCAACAACTAACAATAATGTCCAAATAATTTTGTTTTAGCTTTTTATCTCTTAGGATGTTATGCTCAAATTCATTGTGGCTATATTGGTTTCGATTGTTTAGATATCGCAACTTATCTCGGTACTCTGCTTTCATTTGGTAAAATAATGCAGTAACGGCGCAATAAGGTTTCTTCTTTATATTACCAATACGGGTTCGCAGAGGTAATGCGACTTCGTACATTCGATTAATAAAGCTACTGTTCTTTTTGAGAGAACCAGACAATGACAATGTTTTCATGACATTCGCATATAGGTCTTGTCTAAAGTTACTGTGAAAGTCCTGATGTACTTCGTCAATAATTCTAAATCCAACACCTAATACGCGATATAAATCAATGGGTTTACATCCATATAACGATTCGTCGTTTGGAAACAGTTCATATGCTTGAAAGAAAGCATACAGTGTCATATTGGTTATAATCAATATTTTCTCTGTTAACTTCCCTTCTTTGGCTAAACGAATAACGCGTATTAACATAGCAGCGCCCCTGACAATAATAAAATCAGTGACCTTTAAATCCAATACGCGGTTTTCTTCTATTAAAGCTAACTCCCACCGTTCAACATACATCCCTCTTAACACAATAGCTGTTCGCACACCCAAACGCGATGCAATCACTAATGCAACAGATGTTTTACCTAAACCACCTGCCATTACTAATGCTTGTATTCGTTCGTTTAAACTAGCGCCTTGTTCAATAAGCGGTACTTGGTAGTCAAAGGGTACAAAGGTTGGCATGACATCCATTACCACATCATCTGGCACAGGGACGTCATGCGTGATGATACGCATGTTTTTAATGTCTACACCTGATCTTTTCATATGCGAGATAAAGTTATCAAACACATGGATGTGAAAACGATATTCACTTCTAGAATCAGTGGATGCTGCAAACACGCGTTTTTTGTTAACGGATGTCCGACCGCCTTTAAAGCGAACAAATTCGACTTCTACAAAATCTTTTGCAAAATCTAATATTGCCCGCTTTGAGTCGCGATCAAACTGCGTTAGAACGAAGTTGTGTGTGTACACATCTACACGCAGTAAGATTGACATAATAGTTTATCCAAACACAAGTTGATCAAATGGATGTACAGGTCTAAGTTTAACCAAATAAGACTCTAAACCATACAACGCCGATGTCTGCTCTTGAAACGCCATTGTTGCAGCAATACTCCGTAGCCGCATGATTTGTCGATAATGAGCAGGTTCGCCGTTATAACGCGGCATGGGTAGACGATAGTCTCGATTTGCTCTAGATTGAACTAGAGCGGCTAAATAAATGGTTTGAACGTAAGAGAAGTTTACCTCCAATTTCATACTAATCAAATCGCTGAGCATGGTAACTGCTTTCTCATGTGTCTCCTGATTAATCATGGTGCTTTCTTTTTCTTTGGCTTCACCACCTTTAATAAATTTCTCAATGGCTAGCATGTAGTCCAGTGTACTGAAATGCTTTAAGGGCAATTCTAACATGGGCTGTTCTACATCCCAACTATCCATTTCGATAATATAGTCACCTTCATCGGTTGTACGCCAGCCTTGTTTCTTCACGTAATGTAAAAACTCTGATGACAGCGCGCCATTTCTTGTACCGAATGAACAGTCTAAACGAATGGTTTGTTCTATGCCGTCAACAGTATAGGTGAAGATAATTTCACTTAAGCTACTTACTCTAAATGGAGATAACTTATCGACATCTGGTGTGTCTTTAACATCGCCTAAATTAATAGCTTCTTTGTGGTTTACAAGGATGCGATATTTTAACCCTTTGAATCTATCGGTTAAATAGATGTGATTATCTTCTTTACCCAATCTGATATACAGCGCATCGTGCTCTTGGATTTGCATTGCAGCAATGACGGCACTTGCAAGATAATGCTTATTGGATAGAAGTAACTGACCTACCTTAGATTGCATTTCTGATGCACTAACATGACCTACGTTAGTATGTCTAGGTATAGAGTAACCGATTTCGCCAAAACATCTAACACAAACTCCGCCTCTGTCCGGATGCTCACACGTTAACACCGATCGAACTTTTACCATTTTACCAATAAGATTTTTCATGTTCTTTCGAATAATTCGTTCAGAACCTTTAGTCTCATCTAAAAAGGCAATGCCATTCATATCTCGCAATGTTTTAGAACTTGCAATCAAAATAGGAATGTAATGTCTAGACCCGCAATCTACATAGTGAAGTCTACTTAATGTAGCTGACGATAGTTGTAGGTTACGATTAAAGTATTCGGATTTCTTCATCGGTTCCTTTTGGAAATAGGACGATAAAGATGCAGAGCGCGTTTCTTTAGCTAAATCAACGACGCTATCTAAACCTGTACCAAAACCACCTAGAATTGGATTGGGGAAAATGTCGTTAGTAATGTCAGTTGCACGACCACGTGAACCTACACACTGCGACATTGATTCTGCCTTTACTTGCTTACCTCTTGTTAAATTGGCAACACCGTTACCATTCAAATCTTTAGAATGCAACAGTTCTGTTTTAACCAACTCATTAAATGCATCTGGATTATAAGCACCTTTGCCACCACACTCGTACATCTTTTCTCTAAAAGCTGCAATGGGTGGATGGTCTAATACTTGCACCCAATCGGTTGCATCTAAACTAGATGGATATTCTTCTAGCTTAATGGACAGCTCATTGTAAGTGTGATTACAAATTTCATAAACGGATTCGGATATCTCCTCCATATCCACAGGTTTTATATCAGATAGTCGATGTCCTAATTTATCCATTACCGACTTCGCAGTTTCTTGCAATTCAAGATCATCTATATCGATTTCGCAATCATAAACGTCTTTGCACAACCAAACCGCAGATGAAAGAATGTCTAAATAAGTATCGGCATTGAATCGTTTGCCATTAATGTGGTGCTCAGGCAACATTGGCGTTAGTGGATATTGGCGATGAATATCCCATGCGTAACTGGAGATGTGTGTTTCTCTGCCAGTGCATTCGATGACCTCCCCATTATCAAATTCAATAAGCATGGGACCGTCTGGAATATCCCAGATGTCATTTTCACTTAGCCATAATAAATCTCTAGCATGGTAACGTTTCACAATGCGTTCCCCCATTCATCAAAATCTTCTAATCGTTTAAAACGAATACCGCCACATTCTAAAACATGGTTAACAAACGTTACAACACGGCCTTGTCCGCGCGGAACAATGCTTCGATCAACAGCAAGTTCTATGTTGGTTGGCATTTCTGCCGAAAGAATATTTTCACAAATATTCCGATGAACAGCGGGGTTGTTATTTCTATCTAGAAGTTCGGCACAGATATCTCCGCCGCAAACCGCTGCTAATAAACGCAACTCTGATTCGCCCATTGTGCGCACAGGTTGATGTCTGCCCGCTGCGCTGTATTTGTCATCGGTATTTAATCTTGCAGGTATTCCAAAATGCTGTAGTTTTGCTGAACTTACGCCAGACCAATCAAAACCAGTTTTCTCAAGAAGTAAGATATACATACCGCCAATCAAAACACTTGATTTTGTTTTTACCCGACGTGTCGAAGGGACGTATTCAATCGGCCCTCGACATGCTGGATAATAATTCATTAAATCTCGAATTACCTCGTTGTATTTAACAGGGTTGTTAGTTGGTTGAAAACGGTAGGTGCCGTTTCGAATGACATCATCGATATGCGCTTTAATGTGGTCTTTGCTACGAACAACATTTAATACATGCTGGTGATGTACCGGGGAAACAATTTCGTAAAAGCCTAAGAGGTAATCCCAAGCTTCTGCGTAGCTGCCACCTCCTTCGATATGGTCTTTAATTTTCACACAGGTATCACGGCTAGATGCCTCAATGTAATGTTCGTACATACGAGAAACATTCATGCGTTTGCCTGTACTGTCACCATCCATGATTAACTCGGCACGATTACCCATTTCATCTACAGGCATTCTATCATCTGGCCATACGGCGACAATGATGCCTTTGCCGCCGTGCATGTCAGTGATTTTAAAACCTTTACGCGGAACAACATCGTATTCGAATGTTATCTCCACCATCCATTCGTCCATAGGCTGTTTGTTGTAGATAGGCGTCACGTGCGATTTGTCTTTTAAGAACAATGCCTTTTGTGCTTCTGTAATTAGATTGATGAAACTTGGCTCTGTTTTTAATGTAGCACCATGTCGACGTTCTAACTCCGAATACAGGTCGTAAAGTTCTCGGTAATAGTAAAGTCCTCTATCATGGTAATGTTTACATTGATCATCCATGCCAGATGGTAACATGGTTTTGTCTTTGTTTGTACGAATGACGCGAATATCGATTACTTTAGCATGTGGGACAGCATGTACGGGCTTATCAAAGTAATCCGTTTGCTGCAATGCTTTTGAGGTCATCATGACGGGTGCAAGCGTTTCATCATAAGCACGAGATGCAAACAATAAACCATTTTCTCCAACACGTTCGCCAATATCTGGAAAAGGTTTGTAAACTTTGTCATCGCCAAAGATATTTAAAGGCATCATAGAGCGACCCCATGACACAATACGTTTTCCATAACCCTTTGTAGTCATACGCGCACAAAATGATTCAGATGCAATAATACCGTCCTCATTAACACCCGGCACGGACATAAAAGCAACTTGTGCTTCTAAACCAAACTTGTAGTCTCCATTGGAAGTTATTGATGGTGTTGTTGCAAGAATAGTACCTTTAGATATTCTTGCGTTCTTTAGTCGTGTCTTATAGAAGTCAGGTGTTTTGACATAGCTAAATCCATAGTGCTGGTGTAAACAATGGTATTTAGGAATATGTAAACATCCGATTTCTCTTGTGGGAGAATCTTCATTTTCGTAAATGATTGTAGTGATTGGATTTTCACCAACCATCTTACTACCAGGAATGTTGTGGTTTGGATATTTTTCAATTACCTTAATAATGGCGGCGTTGCATGGCATCCGGATTGCATGTACATCTTTTCCATATTCACGTTCCATACCTGTAAAACTACGTTTTACTGTACTACCTTTGACCACAAGTGCTTGTCCGATATGACTGCAAAACATGGCAAGTCGAGAGGCGCTGATGTACATCGAGTATGCGTTTAATCCGATTACACCAAGTAGTCGTGAGTCTAAGTCGTTTTGAATAACTCGACGTGTTATTTGACGATAAACCGATAGATCAGACATGATATTATCCTACGTTATTGTTTGATGGGTAATGTCCAATTTAATAATGTGTCATTGAATTTTAATCTAATAATGAGAGGTCAATATGGCTGGCACTCCGCTACACGAATCGATGAATGGGGATGGTGTATACACCTTTTATAATGAGGATTTAAGGGTTGCGTTTGAGCAACACATTCCATTTTTGTTGTCGGGTAATCGATCAACCTTGATTGATATAAAACCCATTATGGCATATCAAAACGAATTTGATTTTAACTCTCTTTTATTGGCACTTCAAATACCCTATTACGCACACTGGGTCACAATGCGCTTAAATGGACTAACGCATCCGTCAGAATACACTAGGGATATGTTAAAAATTTTCTTGCCAGATTTAGAGTTGTTAGAAAAAATAAAATCGTTAGAAATGACGATTTTAAGGGTGGATAGTTAGCGGGTGATTTCACCCGCCTCCCATCTATTTGTTACATAGAACGACCATAGCGTGCATTACGATTGCTTCGACGACTATCGCGAGGATCGCGACTGCGTCCACGGTCGCGATAGTCGTCATCGTAATCATCATCGTCATCATAACGGTCACGACGGCGATCGCGACGATAATAATAGTCGTCATCATCGTCATCATAGCGACTGCGTCTGTCGTCACGTCTGTCGCGATAACGGTCTCTGTCTCTGTCTCTGTCTCTGTCTCGATCGTAACGATCATCACGTCTGTCGCGATCGCGGTAGCGATCGTCCCGTCTGCTATTACCATTTCGTTGTGCCCAGTTGAAATTTTCACGTGCTCTACGGAACGCCTCCTCCTCTTCGTCCTTTGTCACATTTAATTTCTGGCGATTACGTTCGCGTTCATCGCGTTCTGCTGGATCATCACGATTAGACCAACTTGGCACTTTGGTAATACCGCCAGGACCTTTGCTAATAGGTAATGGTTGTAATTCATCGCTATCCTTATCTTTTACAACCGTGACAGATGTCGTAAAGACTTCTTCACGGCTGTTTGAATCAGAACCGCTTGCGCTACTATTTCTTACCTTATTGGTAGTTTCCACAACAGTTTCTTTTGGCGCACCATCAGCTAACGCTTCGCGATCATTTCCATCTAATGCAGGGATTTTATAATTAAATGGAGATAAATCGCGTGCGTCGTCTACCCAATTTAACACGGGTTTAAAATCGCTATAAGCCTCCAACTCGTTTGAGAAGATATCAAATATTTCTGCAAAACGAGTCATGACACTTGCGTAAGCTAGGATAAGTGAATGGAAACCCGGCGCTACTTTTGCATCGCTTCCTTTAGAGTGACGATCTATTGGACTATCATCTAAATCCAAAATCCATTTGAACAAAGATGCAATTTCTCGTTTAGATTTTTTGGAACTAAACTTTACACCAAAGACTACATCGTCGTCACGATCAAACTCAGTTAAGATGGGATACGAGATTAACGTCGCACGACGATATCCTTTATCCTTTACCTTACCAGAGCGTTGAACACGAATATGCATCAGTTTCTTTTCGCCGACGCTTTCTAAAACACGGCGCAGTTTATCTAAATCATCGACAGCTTTTGAAGTAACGCTATCTAAAGACTGCAACAAACTAATTGCACGTGAATCTAAATTGCCGTGGCGAGATTTATCAGCTGTAACACCCAATAACACTTTCATTAAAACGATCATCGTTGTTGATAATCGAATATCCATGTAGATCTTTAGGCGCTTAAATACGGGACTTTCGCCAGAGATAGCATCTTCGGACAATGGATGAAATGCAATGGTTTCATTCCATTTTGGGTTTCGCAAAATGTTTTCGGTCGGCAACACCAACCGAAGACCACTAATTGTCACTGGGGTCAGCTCACCGCTTTCCCCACCATCGTGAATAGATAGTTTGGCATCTTCTGTTTCAAAGATACCTACGTCACGTAAAAGTCGGCTATAAAACTCGACCAGATTTTGAGCGGTTGCCATTATTTTTTCCTCTGCTGCGGGTAGGTCTGTTGCGTCTATCATCGGCGCCTAGACCAACATGGTCTGCCATGAACGACACACTTTTAGCGACTTTAATTAAGTTTTCTCGTTTATTGGTTACGATGGGAGAATACAAACCATCGGCAAATGTAGGCAATGAATATTCTTCCACATGTCCGCCATCGTAACTTACACTAATAAACGTGCCGTATTCAACATCACAATCCATGTCGATCCAAAGTGCAATTTCGCCATCGTGTGTTAAATCGTCAAACACCTCGTTGATTACACGATCTTCGAACCGTGCAAGATAAGGTGCCATGCTAACGTCTTGAGCAAATGTACTGTGGTTCTTTAAATCCATACGAATGCGGCCGTCTAACTGTTCGTTAGTAATTGTGAACACGGTTCGAGTTAACATCAACTCCATCATAATAGCTGGTATAGAGTAACAAAAAGCTGTTGCCACAACGGTTTCCGCATTAGAACCATTCCAATTATTGCATTCCCCACGTTCAGAAATACGGACGTCGTAATTATCAGAACGTTCTTTGCGGACGGCGCCGATTGTATAGACATCAGTCAAATCGTCAAACTCAGGCAATTTACGGCACAACTCACCGTAAGTAATATAGCGATCTAATCCGTAATCAGTGCTGTCCTCTAGCCAACACATGAACGGATCATTGCTGATACTTGGTTCTTTACACTGATAACTCGCTTGACTGAACGTCGCTTGTCCCTCTGTAACAAACGAACTATATTCATCAAATCCACCGTAACTACCAGACGAACCATCGTCTTCATCTAACTTTGCTTTTGCACGACAGATGCCGTTAATGGCGTCTGACAAATAAGTGGTTGCAATGCCACGGTTGCGACGTACTTTTTCTACTTTGCCGTCGTTAAAACCAACGCGGTGATCCCGCGTATCAAAGTCTGATGTTTCAACCATCATAGCGCCCATGAGATGCTTTGGCGCCATGAGCTGAACACCACTGTACGAGTCGCGATCGCGGTCGCGATAACGATCGTCCGAAATTACATCTGGCGACGTAATGACGTGCGATGCATCTAATACGCGACCGATCTTTGCACTTCTACCATCGCCGTAGTTCTTAGTGCCAATATCAGCGTTGACAACACTGTTAATGTACATCCGCATTTTTGGATCCAATGTATCACGATAAGAAGAATCGCAATGGTCAGTGTAGCCAGAAATGTATTGATAGCGTTTGGCTGATAAATGATTGCCGATACGTACCTTGATATGGAACATGAAACGGCGTTCGCCCCAGCCATTTATAATGTTAACAGTTGGACCCGCCATTGAAGATGGCGAAATAATGCGTGAAGCAATGCCTGTTAAAATTGTCTCATCCACACGACTAGATTCACTGACTGCGTCAATGTAACTGTCTTTATCATCTTCATTTAAATGTGCGTTATAAGAACGCAGACATTGGTCGTTAAAAGTTCCTGTTTCTACGAAATACGATTCTTCAACTTCAAACCGTAAATCGCGTGTGTTTCTACCGTAATCGCGATCATCATCATCACGTTCGTAATTATTTCCCATCATGCCCATGATTATTCTCTTCTCTTCTTAATTTGTCAAGGATAATAGTTAGTCTAGCTAACTGTTCAGATATATTGCAAGGCAATGTGTACAAACCACCGGCGTCTATTCTATTCTCCTTTAATCTGTCTGTGATAGTGGAATGTCGTCTAACCACCCATTTAAGCATATAAACATCTTTTGATAATCCATTTATTGCCAGTAAAGCGTAGTTGGATTTTCTAGGATTGCTCATGTCTTTAGAGGTGTAGTGCGGTGATATTTCTAATATCTTTTCGACAACATCGTTTGGTATTTTTGATTGAACAACATTATTGATAATGTCATCTTGGTCTTTAAATGCAGCGGCGCTGATTAGCAATACAGCTAAATCGGGTAAATCCCAATGTAACAATAATGCTTGACAAGCCGATATTACATTTAACAATGCATTACGTTGTAACTCTGACACGGCACATGCAGATATTGTTGCTGCAATAATCCATTGGATTATAATTTCCTGAGTTCTATGCAGCATCATGTCTGGATAGCGAAGTGTCTCCATGTGACATTTTGCTATTAAATCAATATTAGATTTAATAGAAGGGTCTACATGGGTTGCAATTGTTACAACATTTCGACAATACTCGTTAAATGTACCGATTGCATCGTTAGTTAGTTTTTGTTTGGCGCGAAGCATTTCTAAAATGCTATTGCCCCTATCATCTAAATCATCTCCTAAGTTATTATATTTTTCTCTAACATTGCCGAAAACTCTGGCCATTCCTTCTACCTTTGGATTCATAAAGCCAAAGATATTGGAAATTAAATTTCCATCCTTAGATGCATTCATTTCCCCGATAGATAATCGGCGAATGAGAATGTTTGCCAGAAACCAACTGGGTATCTCATCTGTACCTAGGCCGTCTACAACAGGCGGTGCTTCATCAATCCCTCGACTGATTCGAAACTCAATGTACTGCTGTAAACGATTCATAGGACGGCTGTCAATGATTGAGCATTGTGTAATCAAACGTCCTGCTACGTACTCCTTATGATCGGTGCCAACCGTACGTCTTGTTAAGAACAGATATCCGCCCCAAATAACCACCATTGCTCGAAGCGCTAATGCTAAACCTGCTAAATCAACATAGTCGCGTAATAGATAAGTGCCTTGTGGGGTCCGATCATCAGGGTCGTGTTCTTTTAAGAACTCTGACGGATACACCACATCACCGTACAATGAAAGCCAGTGTATTGTGTCATCGACAGTAATGATTTTGTAAATATCATTTACGATTTCTGTTAATTCGATTTCTAACAGATTTCTATTGCTAGAAGTGATGATGGAGTAATGTGCCGATTCGTAAAGACTCCACAGTTTTTTGTTTTTATCTTTGCCCAAATATTTCAGATATTGATTAAACTCTTTAAAGAGATCATCTACCTTTTCTATTTTTGATGAATCAAATCCGCTAATATCCCACTCTAATGAACCATCGCCATATCGAATTGTTACATTTCGTTTATCCACCAGTTTGAATTCTAAATAATCACTCATGGGTAGCCCTCATCTATTGGTATCAGTTAGATATTGTATATTTGATTTTTAATGGGCATAGACGGTAGCTTTAAGCTACCGTCTATTTATCATTGTTTATTCTCCATTTATAGCTTTGTTATTCAAATGCCATTCGGTATGACATTTTTTACAAAGCCATCGGATTTCTAATGGTTTGGCGTAATCATCGTGGTGTGCCTCCAATCGAATAACTCGATTGCAATTTGAACAACTATTAGGTTTCAATATATCTCCCCGTTTAAATGCGCTCCAAAATAAGTTCGATGCAGCAATTTTTAAAGGGAAACGTCTAGCATAATTTTCATGACATCTTCGAACGGCTTTTTTACCGTGATCGGTCTTGATGTACATTTCCCTAGCTAATATCCGTTTTTGACTTTTGGCTCTAACCTTATCGTAAGCGAGATAATAATCTCGCTTACTAGAACGATTCTCAGACACATCCAATTTTACACATGATTTGCATTTATTTAAATGCCCATCACCCATCATTGGATGTCTGTAGTATTCCGTTAAAGGTTTCTGTATTAAACATCGAATGCAATTTTTTTTACGTGGTTATGCGCCACATCGTTAAAAGGAATGTCATCCTCATCCCCGCTATTGCTAGATTGCTGATAGCGTCCACCGCTCCCGCCATTACTATTGCCCCCGCCGTTGTTATTTCGATAGCTGCCTGAGTTGTTATAACCGCCGCCATTTCCACGGTTGTTATTGTTACCGCCGTCTTCTCTAACTTTTTCTTCCCAGTTAATGGCTGCAATAACAGGCAACAGATGTTCAATGGATTTTAACCAGCCACGCACTGCACGGCGACTTAATTCGGCATCAGATGCGGGCTGACCGTTTATGTACAGTTTACGGTAAATGTTTTCACCAAAATAGAAACGAATTTTTGGACGATCGCCACCAACGGATAAAAGTGCAATGTAGATACGTCCTTTCTTATCGCGACCAACAACAATATTGGACTTCGGTGAAAGTTCTTTATTGGAACGATTTTCTGCACGATTCCAAGTGCGGCCGTGATTTTCCCAACGGGCATTGTATTCCTCATCTGTCGTGGCTTCAGATAAATCCTCTAATTCGCAAAGGATTTCGTAGGCCACATTGATACCGATATCTGCACGAATTTTACCATTATCAGGATCGTTTGGCATGTTGGTGTAAACATCAATGCGCGGGTTATTGTTTTGGAAATACCAAGAAAGCGCTGGGCGTCCAGTTCCTTCTGGTAATTTTTCTGCATACAGTTTTAAAACGTTATCATCTAAAACGGTTTTCTCCCGTTTAGGAAAGTTTGGTTTGGCCATTATAGTGCTCCTATTTAACATATCTTTACAAAGGACTGTTACTTTTTACAGTCCAGAATACAATTTCTTAACATCGGCTTCAAAGAAAGGTTCTCTCGCCAATGTTACACATTGCAAGATTCTTTCTTTGGTTGTGATTTGCGACCACTGGTATTTGTTGGACAATTCTAACATTTTCTCACGGTGTCGTCTTGGGTATGGTTTAAATAACCCGCCGCTATCTCCAAACAACTGAATGGTCATTTTATCAAAAGGTATTCTTGGATGATCTTTACCATTTTTTAATTTGGTGTACCATTCATTTTTACCTTTGACAAGACCTGTGTGTGATTCCAATAAAGCTAAACTTTTTACATTTTTGATGTTGAGTAAATCAACGGGATAATGCGAAAATAAAAGTGTGCGTTTAAAATCTCCCACAATCGTCACATCAAACAGTTTAAATGTCTCGTTGTTCTTACCGCCAAGTTTTTTATAGCACTCATCCAAAACAGCAGACTCTTTAGCGCTATACATTTTTTGCTTAACTGTATCGGCTTCTTTGAACTGCCCATGTTTATAAATGCCTGATAAATTTTCGTAGCTGCAAACATAGAAAATGATATCCATGTTTCCTTCGGAATGCTGTCTAACAACATTCTTAATGATCTCCATTTCCTCTAAAATAAAAGGCGCTATCTCAGACGCTTTTAAAGCATCTGCTTGCTCTGCTTTAAATAAACCATACAAATTTCTGTAAACGGTTCTTACGTTTACAAATAACGTATCGTAATTTAACCAATGTGGTCTAACAGGGATAGGTGCATCTGGATGCATTCCTAATAGACCTTCGATTGCTAGCGATGTCGCTATCGAAATAGGAAACTGTCCTTTTACTCTCTCCTCTATTAACATGGTATTGTTCATGATTCGGATACCTCCGCCTCCAATAAACGTCTACATCTATCTAATAGCTCGGGACGTTTAGACTCTACACGTGCTAACAGCATATCGCACAATGTATTTTTGTTTAAAACCAATTTCTGTATTTCTTTTACACCTCCGTTGGATAGTAAAGTTAGTTTTGTTTCTTTCTTTGGCTTAGTTACAGACCAGTTAATTAACGGCGTGTTTTCTTTAATAGCTGACACTATTTCCACTGCTGGATCGTTAGAACGACACAGGACCCTTATAGCTCCTACCTGATTTTTCAGGAGAGCTATTGTTTGTTTTAGTAGGTCTTTTACTTCTTGAGCAGCTTTATCGGTAGCATCTACAGTTAAATATTTCATTGCTCGTTTATTAACAATGAAGTCAATTTGATTTGAATCCTCTCTAGAAACAATTCTAAAATGACCTTTAGGTCCTTCTTCACCATGTGCTAGACGAGTAGTTGATCCAGCAGATATAATGTTTTCCCATTGACTGGTTAAGTGAACGTGGCCAACAAACACGATCCGTTTAGTTATTTGAGAGTAATAAACAGGATCGTGCATGTCTATTCTGTTATGGACATGTTTTGGCATTTGATGCGGAAACACGCCATGCATAACTGTAAAGTCAACTTGTGCTAAATTTTTTTGCTTTAGCAAATCTATCACTTGTTGTTTGGTATCTTCACAGCTACCAGACCATTCATCAGGTATAAACAAAACATCAATCCCGAATTTTTCAAAATAAGCAATATCTAGCGTTTTTGCATAGTGGACATCAGCACCAATGTTGTATTCTAAATTGATTTGATTAAACCATTCTGACTGTTTCCAATCGTGAGAGGGCGTTCCCTCTAAAACGATCAGCGTAATGTCATACTTTTTACACAACGCTAAAAAAGAACACATCCATTGATGTATCTCAAACACCACGTCTTCAGCTAACTGTAATTGCCTGTCAAATACATCGCCTGCCAAAATAATAATATCTAGCTGTTGTGTTAGCATGTTATCTGGAAAGATATCATACAAGCAAGCAATTACATGTGATGTTGGTGTATTAGCATGACCCAAGTGAATATCGCTTAACTCTGCGATGTTAAGAACATCAGAGATCTTCGAATGTTTGGTTTTGCAAAACGGCAGTGGCGGGTTGAGAGTTTCTTGGATCTGCACTTAATATCCCCTTTAACTCCATCTTAGGCAATCCATATCGTTCCAATATGGCGTTCATTCGAACCGCAAAATCTATTTTTGGATTACCTTTACCAACACGTTGATTTAACAGCGATTCCATTTTCTGCTCACCGACGCGAGGATGGTAATTGTAATTGACTTCAATGATTTCAACTGCTCTTGAAACACTAATTTCTTTGAAACGCTCTACAACTGCCGGATCGTTGTTTAACAGCGGTGGAACGGTAAATAACTTTTCGCCTGTCGAAGAAATAACGTCTACCTCCATAAACGGAGAACCTGCCACATACAACCAACGCTCGATTGGGGGAGGGCCAGATAAACCTGCAAACAATGGAAGCCAAATTTGCTTAAATTCTTCTTCGGACAATTTTGGATTTTCAAAATTGCGAATTGCATCGGCAATCGTAGATATAACTGGTTTTTTATCCATCACGTTTTAATCCTCAAAAACTAAACGAATGTACAATTTATCACCAGCAGTGGGTAAATAACTTTTGCGCAATTGTAGTGAACGAATAACAAAATGAACAATGTGTTCGTGTTCGCTAGTAATTGCCACGCCTTTTACCATGGGAAAAATTAAAATTTCCGTAGCTTTTTTATCACTTACAAGTTCTTGTACAGCGATAACAAAATCGTTTTCATCGTACTTTTTATTCGGATCGTGTTTTGGATTTACCTCTACTTTGAATTTCAAATCCATTGCGGATAAATCCGTAACATAAGGTTGGATTTCTGCGCCTGATTTATTGCTTCTAGTAAACATAACTCACCTTTAACTAAACTCTCTGATATCAACAACGTTTTTGTTAGCAATACTAACTAAACGACCTAAACTATAGCGTTTGCCATCTTGAACCACAATGGCTTTTATTTGCAAGTCTAAATTATCCTCACTAAGCACTTGCCCGTTTTCTGATTTAACGGGCGATAATGTAACAGTGATTTCAGCGCTATCAAAATAACTGTTTAACAGTTTTGTTATCGCGTCTTGCACACTATCACGCAATACTGTTAAATCTGACATTCGATGTATTAGATAGGGTAATGAATGTATTTTACCTCTAAATAAAATGGTTTGAGAATAGTTAGCGACAAAAAAACTATACAGAATGTGCGATGCTTTAATAGATACGTCTTGCACCCAGCCAAGGGTGCTCAACGTAGGAAATGAATTAGCCATAATAAACTCCAGTGCTTTGGATAGCATACATACCATCCAAAGCACCGGGTTAGTTATAAACTGCTATTAAAAGGGTCTGTAGGATCATCAGCACCTTTAACAAACATTTGATCTAGAATAGACCATGTCAGTAAAATATCTGATTTCTCCTCAAACAACACATCGCGTTCATTGTCACCAGAATCATCGTACCATGTTATCGATGATGTACTGCCATCACTTCTTTCCATCATCATACCGGATGTAAATCGGCGATAATCGGAATGATCATTGCCAATTCTTCCGGGCTCTCTATCATAATACGAATCTCCATATCCAACACATTCTTGTCTGTGATAAGATGATCGAACCGTTGGATTTGCCATTACCGCACGACGCATAATTTCGTTGGCATGTTGAAAATGACCTATTTGAGATAATAAAGATATCCCAGTAGAACGATGCCAATTATCTACCTTGCGACTAGCGGCTCTAATTAGTCTGACAACTTTGGAGTCATCGTATCGCTGATATAACCGCTCTGAACGTTCATTGAGTTGTCTACCATAATCTGTTAAACCTCTAGAGAAGTTATCGCGGGATCGATTGATATAATCAATTGCGGATTTGTCTGCGCGACCGTAATTTTTGGCACGGTAACCTGCTATGCCGCCTGTGACAAATGTTGCCATTGTTTAGTGTCCTCCGTACAAATAGTTAGAGATTGTTGCTACCAATGGATTTGGTAAAGCTAGATTTCTAGATACGCGACGCGGCTCGTTCAAATCCATTGCCGAATGATGAGGCGCCAGTCTAGATAAGTTTCTAGCCATGTGATTATCTAATGCTAACATTAGGTTCATTGCATCTCCATCAAACAAAATCTTCGATAAGGTCGTTAATCTTACCCGCTTATTTCTTGTTTCACAACAATAAAGTTTACTGCTCCAGTTTTTCTCTGGATGTTGAGACTATGTCACCATCCTGCACAATCTTTTGAACTGTGCGTGGGATGTCTTCTATTTCGACCGCACTTGCTGGTCTACTCCACGCCACCGGATAGTCGTTGAACGTATCGTTTAATAAAGGATCGCTAGTTAAACGATTTCGCTGCCAGTTGTACATTGTAACACCCGTTCAGTCTCTCGACATGGGATATCTCGTTTGTTTTTCATCTTTCGACACTACGTACGCAGTCAACGAGCTTTAGCATTTTCTGGTCAATTAAAAAGACACTATTCGCGCATTACTGCGGGATAGGACTTTGGTATTCAATTTTGTACCCTTTCCAAACATTGTTGTTTTTCAACATTGCCTTTTGAACCGTATTTTTCTTTACGCCATGTACAATCGAAAAAGTTTCTACCGAATCCATTGATTCCGTAATACCGGATTTTAAATCCGTAACAAGGATAGGAATTGGTTTTCTAACCGGAGGCTTCGATTGTGGTAGTTTAAAAACCACGGCGTTTTCCAACATTTCTTCCCGACCATCAAAGTCATCCAAATATCTAAACAGAAAACCTTCTATTGGCACAACAGATCTTGTTAAAGCATGTCTGTTAATGCTGTAAATAGATGACTTTACATGTCTAGCGGCCATTCCATAGCTTTCAAAAATATGAACTACATTGTCGCCATTGTATCCAACAATAATTTTAGGTGCCCCGTTTTGGATTCGCCCTATATCGGCGTTTGTAAGAGGACGCCAATCGTCGCTTACGTACCTTAGATTATAAAACTTTTTAAACGGAACAAGTTGGTTATTGTTTAACCATCGATGAATGGCTTCGGCATTTACCGAGAAAGCTCTTGCACAAGCTTGCATTGAATAATATCTTTTTGGCAAAGGATTTTCTTCCCTTAAATCAATAACTTCTATAGGTGTATTGTCATTTCGCAATCCGTTTTCATATGCGTGAGTTGCGTTTTGACTAGATGTACACCACTCTAGATTATTGACCGATGAGTTTAATTTATCGCCATCTAAATGATTGACAACAAACGTATTTTCATCGCCTGGACATATTAAAAATGTTTTAGCCACTAATCGATGACAGAAATAGGTTTTTCCTCCCTTTATGCAAATTGCTGGATATGGCATGTGGTCGGAGACTGTTGGAATAAAACAGTATCTTAAAAGAATGTCAATAAACTGACCTTGCTTGGAAACAACCAGACGTTCTACACCTGGCACTAAATAGAATCCAGGATATTCATCAGATTCTATTGGGACTGAATAATTTCTCATGTGCGCACCCTCAATTGATTGCCAATTGAATAATGTACACTTGATTATTCATTGAATACGAGATTATCAGCGTTTGGACCTTTCAGGCACAAGTTAGAGATGCCAATTGTGTTTACAGACGGATCAATGTCTACTTCGCTGATAGGTAGATATTGAATACTGCCTCTAGCTAATGTTGGGTTGCGTCCTAATGTGGCATCAATACCGCCAGACAGAGATTCACTAATAAGTTCGCGAAACAATTCGTCAAAGACAGCATTGTAACTTAATGCGCTATCGCGAAATAATGCTGCTATTTGAGAAGGATTATACCCGCGTCTAATTAATTTGTTTGTTAAATGAAGTCTGAGTATCTGTAACGACATCGACCACGGCGTTTTAATGGTTCTGTAGTCATGCGGCTCCCATTTAGAAGTAATGACGCCACGTGCAGAAAAATGGGCACTAGCACCGACCATGTGTTTTCGAACCATGCCAGGTTTGCCACCCAACATTTTTACTGTAAAGGTGTAATAATAGTTGGCTAGTTTTGAAATTGCTTTTATGGTTCTTACTTGTCGCCAGTGTTCTGATAACGGACGCATTCCTTTTTCAATGGATACAATTGTCCAAAACGCATCTAATGCCAAAATAATTGTTTTGTCTAAAAACATTGAGGTGTTGGTTGCTTCAATAACAAAGCCTGTTTCACTGGGCAATGGTAAATGTTGACAAAATATTTTGTTGCGATTTTGATTTATCCATTTTGGCAAATCGTCTTTTTCAGGCCCATACACTTTAACAAGACCGCGAATAGACAGTGCGTCTTCCATGATGTTGTCAAAGTTAGTAATGAAGTTATTTAATCCACGTGGAACGCCTTTATCAATTAGTTTACCTAATTTCTTCGGCTGATTTGCCATGGGAGCATAATTTGGATTAACTAACCATTCTAACAAGTTAAATCCAGACGTTGACATTGTGTTAGATAAAATTGTCCACGCTACAGGATTAAATAGTGCTTTAACCTTTTTAGGCGTTTCTATCCAAATACTAGATTCTAACGGTCTCTCCAATTGCGAGATAACAACTGTACCGCATTTTGGACATGTCATTCCGTACTTATCTGTACCGGATAAGTGTTCACAACGACATCTTGGAATCACGTTTAAGGAATCGCCTTCATGTCGCGTATATAGTTTTTGTTTTAACTCCTCTCTTTCCTCTACGGTAGTGACATTTAAATAGTTTGCAATAAGTGGTTCTTTTGACAACGCTTCATATTTCGCGTCTTGATCAACCACCTCTAAATAAACCGACATATTCCGTTCCTCGCTATCAAGACAAAAAAATAGGACATAAGCAGAGAGGGATTTTCCCTCTCTGCTATGCGCTATCAATTAGTCGCGACGGCGACGTGAAGTCCAACCAGAACGTGAAGAGCGACGGCGATCATCGCGATCATCGTCATCACGATCGCGACGGCGACGACCACCGCCACGAACACCTTTGCTGTCTAAGACGTAACGGCTTAATGAAGAAGGACCGCGACGGCGACGGCCATAACCACCACCATAGTTGTCACCCAAGTCATTAAGTTCAATCGGCACTTTGGTCATGCGAATTGCTTTGTCTAAAGCATACACAACTTCTGGGTTCACAGTTAAACGGTAGAACCATGCTTTGATTTCCATTTTGCCTTCAGACTCAAAGACATGGCGCATCATGCGAATACGACGTTCTAGACGAACATCTAAACGACCACCATCTTCATCGAACGTACGGTCGAAATCAGCCACAGCGTTGATGTCGTTTGCACCCCAAATAGCTAATGCGGCTAAATGATCCAAATCATCCGTCGGACGTTTGTCATCTGGATTACCGCCTGGCAACCAATAACCTTTAGCGATACGGTTATTACCAGTCGTAAACAATTCATCGCCAACATTAAAACATTGACTAAAATTGCCATCTGTCAAATTATCAAACGCATCAATTACCATGTCGTATGCATCAGGATCGCCATTTGCTGCGTCAATCAAAACACCATTACACCAGCTATTACCTGTAGTTTCACCAATATCAATAGAAATTGCTAAACCTGGGAAAATTGCATCGTTAATCAATTGGAACCAGCGTTCTTCGGAGAAGTTGTGGCTGATAACAGGGATTTCACCATACTCTGGTTTTGGTGGATTTGGATCATCTGGATCTACGGTTAATTCTTTAAACTCCCAACCGATATTACCGATGTTACGCCATGAGTTTTCACGTGCGATCTTTTGACGGAACACACGGGCATAACCCATATCGAGATTTAACAAACTGATGGTGTGAATAGCCAAACCCATGTAGGCAATGGACATTACGCCATCGGGATTAAATGCGCTGGTGATAATCGCATTTGCAATATACGAACGATCACGGTCGCGACGGTCATCGTAGTTTTCTGGACGACCTGGCTGTAAGTCAATAAAGGCATCGACTTGCACCAAAGTTACTTCTTCGGCATCGTAATTAGATTCGCGATCTTTACGATTGCTGTTGCAAGATGCAATAACAGACATTGCAATATCACTACGAATTGGTAAACCACCACTGTCAAACAATGGAGCTGGCGACATATCGGTATACGCTTTTACATCGTAATCTTCAGGCACGTCTGCTAAACTAAAATCAACTTCGTCATCGGCAATGAAATCCATTGTACGATGTGTTGCTTCGAGCGCTTCGGCAAAGATTGACCACAAACGTTTTTCGTCTTTAGAATCTACCTCACGATAGATAACAGATACACCGGCATCGTAAATTTGGACGGCAGAACCTAATGCACCTTTAACGCAAGCGTGAACACGGTCTTCACGTAATTTGCGAGTTGCTACATCGCCAGCAACGCCGTCGATTTCTAAATTGCGACCAGAGCTACCTGATAGCTTTTGTTTAGGAATACGAGCAGCAGACGCTTCGACTAACATGGTGTGCACTGTTACGGCTTGTGTATTGTTGCTGAGTGTTTCCATGCAGCATAACAAGATACAGCTTAAAATACCACCGTGCAATTTGTGATCCATTACAATCACATGGTCTTTGCCTTTTAACTGAGGATCGTTTTCAATTTGCTCGCGCATGTATTGCGCAATCACATTTAAGTCACCTGAATTGCCATGTCGTGATACAGTTGGACGCGGGTTGAAGCGTGTGCGTCCGCCGCGATCGCGTCGACCATTGCCGCGTTCATCGCTAGTGTCACCATTATCTTTGTCGATAATGACTACTTCTTCATCGGCTTTTGTGGCAGGCTTTTTGTTAGCTGGGTCACGTTTAAGTGCCATGATTTTATTCTCCTCGGATTTTCATGCATGATAAAAGGAACTTAGCTAGGGTTCCAGTTTGATAATATACAACCATCTTTTCTTTGAATCAGATGAAATGGCGTATATGGGGTTGTTTCGCATCGGTAGCCAACCGATGCGTGCATTTCTGCCTACATAATATCTAAAGCGGTATTCATTTACTTAAAGCAACTTAACCACTTTAAAATCTTGGGTTCAATAACGCGTTCATAGAACCCGATTCGTTTACGACCCTTTGCATGTGCAGGGCAAAGAAACTCTGGTTTATTACCCCAACCATTCGGTAAGTTACGGTTGATTCGAGCGTATTGATCTTTTCGATGCACTGCGTTATTACAACCATAATGTTCGCATGTTAGCGTGTGGTTAGGTTCCACGTCTACCCAACCGCCATGTTTCATCACTTGAACATTTGGATGGGTAGTTTTTGTTCGTTTGAAACCTTTCATGATTGCCTCGATTGCGCCCTATGTAGGGCGCGTTATGTCGTTGTTATTTATCAGATGTTTCAGCCACATTTTCATCTAACTGATATTCGCATGCGGTTTCGCTTCCACATACGGGTAAAAATGGCTGCTCATCAATCATTGCCATAGTCGATGTTTCGCCTCTTAAACCTAAACTTGAATTATCCCGAATGCTGTTGGCATCATCCACAATGTCGCTTAGAAGCATATCCATTTTAGATGGCGCAATAACAATAATAGGTTCTGTTGGTTTTTCAGCCGTGGCAGGTTGTTCCACTACAGATTCTTTAACCTCCTCTTTAATTGGTGGGATGCGTAAATCTAATAAACGTTGACCACGTTCTACATGGCGATCTGCACGTTCGTCATCGATGCCGCGATTGCTACTTGCGTGATCAAAACAATATTTTGCTTCTTGTTCCAAACCAGCACGCAAACGCTCTACTTCATTTGCGAGAATATTGATTTGCTCTAAATAGGTTTTGTTTTCTTCATCGCGTTTGTTTAGCAAATCGCGCATGCGAGTTAATACATCCACGGCTTCTGGAGGCATTGGTCCTACAAGACGCATGTGTTCGCGAAAACGTTTAGCAACTACTTCTAAAGCTTGCGCTTGAGAGGTTAATTTGCGTTTACGCAAATCTTTCGCACGTTTTTCCAATTCATCCGCTTCGCTTAACATGGCGTTACGCATTGCATTTAGCTCTAAATAAGCTTGATCGTTTAACATGGATAGGCGAACTAATTCGGCATGGTAACGACCCAATGCGTTCAAACCATCGTTTTCTTCGACAGAAGCAAGAATTAACTTCAGCGCTTTAATATCGCGCCAACGGTAGGCAACACTATGGTCGAACTGGACTTTGTGATCGTTTGGCATTTGTTCGTAAGAATGCATTTTACGCATTGTTTCGATATATGCTTCGAACGTCATGTAGTCCTTTTCTTGATCCGCCAACGTGTCTTGTGGAACACAGTTGGTCTGATCTACACCACCGTCAACTGCCTTATACACCTGCATCGCGATGTGTTTTAATTCGCGGTCGTTTTCTAACTGAGCAGCTTCTTGCTCTTGCATTAATTTGATTTGATCGCCAATTGGATCTGACGGTTCAATCAAACCATTTTGAGCGTCAAGCAAATATTGGTACGCATCTTCGTTTAAAATAGCTTGAAATAAATGCATTGGCACCATTTCAAATTCTTCTCTGGAAAGCTCAATTGGCATTCCAGATTCATGAATAAACATCATGCCAGTACGACACCAATTTGGTGTATAAGTTTCTTTTGGATTTTGCTCCGACAGCGGAATTGTAAACAATGCGCGTGCGTTGTCACCTAAACGAACAAACTGATTGACAGTCATATCAGTGTTACAATTAGGAAACAGTTCAGCTGCCTTTTCAGCCAAATCATCAATTAATGTTTCATTTTCAGGATCTTCTTTATTGAGATGTGGATAGATGGCTTCCCATTCTGCGATTAACGCGTTACGCATTAATTCAATTAACTGACTCATGATTAACTCCTAGATTAAATATCGCGCAACTTGCACGAGGTGATATGCCAATTAGATAGTAAGTAACTCTAATTGGCTGGGATTGTTGTTAAGATTATTTGGAAAGATTTTTATCGTCAAATTCAACGAGTTCAATGCTTTCAAAATTATCTAAGTTTTCAAAATGGAATCCATTAGTTTTAAAACCCTCGGTCGTTACATGGCGTGCGGTTAAGACGCCGATTGTTTTATAAAGGATTTCCATAGCGGCATGTGTTCTAATTCTTGGCAACACTGATGTTACCAAAAAAGAAATAACACATTTTGTTTGAATTTGGGTCATCCGCTGATATGCATGTTTTGCATGGCTATATTTATTATCAACAGCTACAATTAGATATTGTTGGCTATTAAAATTCATGTCATTAAATGCATCGGCAACTAATTGGCAATATTCTGGTTTAGAGTTTGCCATGTGCAGTCCAGATAATTTCAAACAACGAACCGATAAAAAAACCCCAGATAGTGAGATAATTTCGCGTCGAAGCGCTAAATTCAGGAAAGCATTTTCGTTGTAAAAAACAAGATATTCTTCACCTGGGAGATACATGCTGTAAAGATGCGGAAACGCAATGGTCACGTTTACGCAAACCGATTTCATTTTTTCCTTTAATTCAACTGTATTTATTTCAAACACAATAAATTTTACAGGACGTTCTTCATCCAACAATTTGGAAACATAATCGTTTACTGTTTTTTGCAAATGTTCTCCGTTAAAAAGTGTTACGATTTTTGCGTTAGTGTAATCCACATCTACAGCTAACATATTGGACATTGCATTATAAAGAGTTTCAGGTGTCATGATAAAGTTCCTTAATCATGCACCCGTTAACGGGTGCATGTGGTTGTTTAAATAAGGTTATTACATTTCGATTGTAATCACAATCTTTTTAGTGAAATCACCGACCTTGCTATTTTTAGCTTGGTCTAAGTAGACTTTCACAGCAGAATCAAACATTGCGCGATAAACATCAGCCATTGGGTGCGGTAGTTGTCATTGTCGATGGATTAATTGGATTTGACATGATTGTTTCCTCTTGTGTTAAAAACTGGTTAGTGAACATCGATAGATATTTCTTCGTCGGGTTTCTCGGGATTTAGCCGCTCGACGGTTAATAAAAATGGTTCGGCATCATCATCGCGATCGCATGGCACATGCGCTTTTAACGAGTTTAAAGTATTCACTAGATTAAAGATATCCATCAAACCATCGTCGGGAATAGGTATACTTAACGATAGATCAAAACCATTTAAAGGTTTGGTTACCTTTAACAAATACCCATTGTGATGATCCGTTCTATTATGCCTACGACTACGGCTTTCAAAACCTATTCCTTTAGCGATACGGTCATCCTCATGATCTCTGATTGAGCGCTCATATCGAACCATTCTTCTCGAACGTAGATTTAGGATTGAAATGCAAACGATGTTGCTACCTTGCAAACTTACACTCGTACTGGCTACCGATTCCAACGTTAAAATTAGCGTCGTTTTAAATTGCTCCACGATAGAAAAATCGTCTTCATCTGGAACATTAAAAACAATGCAAATCGTCATTGGTCTTTCAGAGTAAGTTAGCCCTTCTATTATCTTTCCGATATGATGTACAAATTCTGATCTGGGTTCAGTACAGCACATCATCAAAATATTTTCTGGAGCTACGCCAATTGTCTTTGCGATATTAGTGATGCGTTCGAATGCTGTAATTTGTTTAACTGGGGCTTTCATAATAAATTTCCTCTAGGTTAGTTAAGACATTGTTTAGATGTCATTTAAATAATGTACATCTGAAATCAAATGCGATCTATCCTGTGAGTCTATTTTTTAAGGGTACATTACCATGCCGTATGAATTATTTAAACACCCTGATACGGTTGATCGGGGTGATTTGCAGATGGGCGGATTTGCTCAGGTTAAAGATGCGCTTAGCAAAAACTTAGAGGATCTTAGATCTTATTATTCAGACCACAACTATTCTGTTCCCAACGAACACATCATTGTTAAACTGTTATTATCATTATCGCCGTCTATGGATAAAAACAATGTGGAATATGTAAACTCCATTTACGATCAATTGCCTAGAATCTGCGCTCATTTTAAGATTACGTCACCTACCACTTATGGTGCTATTCATGATAAAGGGCAGTTCTACAATTTGGAGACATCTGAAATCTATATCTCCGATGAGCGCGTGTTTGACATAAACAAAGCTGCTGCTAACTGGACAAAACTAAGATCCATTAGGGTTTTATATCACCCGTTTACAGATACAGGTATTGGACGATTAAATGGAAAATACGACACTCAAGAAACTGGTTATGTCGTAATTTCAATTAACATTCCCATGCTAGCGTTACAATACAAAATGTGGGTGCAAAATGAACGCGATTTTAATGGCAGTGGGGTTGTTGGTAGAACACATCAATTTGTTTCTAAATACCCTATTACCAATACGGCATACAGTCATTTGGACTGGGTATTGTTTAATAGAATGAACGCTATCTATTTTGGAGATGAATTGGCGCCATATACCCATGAACATCCAATAAAACTATTGGATGTCACTGGCAAATTAGATGATGTATTATCAAAAGAGTTAGCAGTGCTGTTAAGAAAGCCGATGTCGTTTGATGAGATGGCAAATGGGATTCCGATGATTACCTCTAAAAATTTGCGCAGTCTTGCTAGGCCGCCGCATGGCGCTGTAACTAGACAGTATAAGTGGGCTATTGCAATGGCTAGATTACCTTTGTTACGTTTTATGGTAAACATAGCAAAGGAATCTAACGCAACACAAAACCGCACTTATACTAACAGACTGCGCACTCAGTTAAACGTATTGAAACAAGATAAAGGACTTGAAAACATTTTACCTTCTGAGTTTTACACTGAACTTTGGTTCTATGTGCAATCAGAAATAATAGATAAAATGTATTAAGCTGCCATTGGCAATCCTTGCTCTTGATAGATATCCGACACCAATTTGGTAAAGTGTTTGTTTTTCATGTATATTCCTGCAGATTCCAATGTAATGTAAAAGGCGTTCATTATATTCGACACAATTTTTCGTTCGTGTATAACAGTTAGAATTTCTGCAGGGATATCGTGTACTTCCAAATTAGCTAATGGCAACACCATTGTTGTCATATAGCTTTTTTGGTTTCTAACAACCCAATCCTTTAAACGCTCTGCCAATTCAACGTCCTCTATCCCCTCTATCCATACCTGCAAGAATTTCTTGTTGGGTATATCCACAGATACTCGAACTGCGTTGTAGGGTGGTTCAGGTGCATGTCCGTATTTAGGTCCAAATACTTCATTCCAAAAACGATGATGCTGAATATTTGGCGCATCGTCTTTTTGAATATAAGATTCTAGATCCTTTACCTGAATAGCTTTCAAATAGTTAAACCCTCCTTTGGTAAGATCATCAAAAATCTTGCATTCAATATCGTTGATGGGCTTCAACAAACTGTCCAACGTCACTGTATTTTCCTTCATGACACCCAACATCAAATCTTCCATGTACTGTTTTGCACGACTCATTACCTCTACAGGCACTGTAGAATCACGCATATTTACTCCTTTGATCTCCGCCTTCAATTGTTTTAAGATCAATCCTTCTTGTGCCGATTGGAATGCGAAATAATGTTTTGCCATATTCGTCAATGTAAAAGTTGGGAAGTAAAATTCATTTTTCATTTCTGTTCTAAACAAATGTTCCTTTACCATCCCTATATTTGCAGACATCTGCGCTAACTTGTGTTTAACCATTTGGGATGTCAGATAAGTGGTTGTATAACCAATATCGTAACATTTATCCGTAAAATATTCGCCATCGTTATACCAAAGCGTCCAACGTTGTGTTGTAAAAATAGTAGAGTCTGTATCTGAAGTAATCACAGCTCTGCGTTTTATACCTGGAATATACGCAATTGAGGGAGGTAGTACGGCGGGTCTCCACAGCCCTTCGATTAAGATTCGATACTTCTCCAACGTTTCTTTAACATGTCTAGCAGTGGCGGCAACAATCCCGTATGTTTCCACATCGCCATCTTCTAACACCGATTTTAACTTTCTAGCTTTCATCAGCGATGAACAAAGTAATGTTGACAATACAACGATGTCTTCATCTACTTGGGATAACTCATGTTTTGGATTTTCAGCTGGGGCGGATGCCCTCATTGAAAAGTCTGTAAACATACCGCGAACAAATTCATCGTTGTACAACGCTAAGTGGTGTAGGTCTCCAACATACACAAACGCGGCTCTTTCTATATCGCTGAATGTTTCAACATATCGGCGAATTTCATCGTAATAACGTCTACCAGTCCAATAAAAACGAGAAGACCATTTGATGACATCCATGGTTTGATCTACAGTGGGTATGTGCAAACTAAATGTTTCGATGACATTTCTAACATCTTCCATGTTGGTATATTTTAGCGTTGCCGTTAAATGTGCTAAAACGACATTTGGTTGCCAATAATGGCGATTGCCCATCAAGAACCATTCATTATTAGCATTGGCATAAGAAGTGGTTGTTCTACATGTTGATGTTAACGTGCTGTGTCCAGATTTGTTATATAGCGGATTAAACGGCGACACCTGCGCGCCAGATACCGAGTTGTTTTTGTATTTAGCAACAGATTGATTATTATCCTCAAATTGCATTTTTTGAATGTTACCTTTTTCCATGGCATCAAACATCAGTTTTTTATGGACATCCCGTAACGCTACGTTTAAGTCTACGTATTCAGCTAAATAGGATTTTCGCTGATGCGGATTAAAGTAAACCGTCATGGTCGGCACCATGATCATTTCATTAGAAATAACAAAATTTAAATATTCAGAAAACTTACAGGTTCGTTTTGCCCTATCGCCATTTTTTTGTCTGGCCAAATACTGTACAGTTGGATCTACAATTTTTACACTACCAGATTCACCCATTTCTTTTTTAACAAAATCTAAACATCTTTGGTAGTCTAGATTTCTTGTTCTTGATAAATATAATGCGGTTTGCTCAATAGCTGCTTGTAACGGTTCTATATCTCGTTTGTAATTATCTAGGTCTTCTAGGAATGGATTATTTGCTAACATGTCTTTGCTCCAGTTGCGCTCATTATATTCACGTTTATGCAAAAAAAAAATGACGGCATAAATACCTAATCGGGCAATCCCGATTAGGTATATTGAAAAAAGTAGGGCGGGTGAGATCAGCGCACAATTCGCGTTAACACTAAGACTTCCCAAGGAGGAGGATAGCAAAAGTCTTAATGTATTGTGCGCCGTCTCAATGCTGGTATACGCCCACATATTATCAGGTAAGCGGAACTTCTTCGATTTGAAAATTGGTAAAGCCGTTTGCCAATAAGGCGTTTCGTAAACGACCTACCTGATTAGGCAATACATCGTTTACAGTAATGATTGTTTTAAACGCCTGAACGATGTCAAAGGTTGATAGATTAATCCAAGGTATGCCAATAATTTGTCGCTCCCCACCTTGGTGTTGAATACGCAAATATTGATAGGTGCGATGTTTACCAGGTTGATTATAGCCCTGTGGTAATGAAACATATACGTTTGCATGTTGGGATGCAATGTCTTCAAAATTTAGTGCTGTATCGGCATCTAATATTGCAAGCACCTTTACTTTTTGGAAGTTATTGCCAAGATATCCTTCGGGGTAAACACTAAAGCTTACGATTTGACCGATGTGGTCTGATGTTATTGCTTGGACGGTCATGGTGGTCTCCTAATTGGATATAGATGGCGACGGTGGAGTCGCAGTCGTCAAAAATAATTAATCGTTTTTTAGAAAAAGATTTCACATCTGCAGGCAAATCTTTTTTTGCCCGCATTTTAATCTTTGTTATCTCACAAATAATTATCTCATCAGTTTCATCTGGCAATGAATTGTTTAGCAATCTGTGCGCTAATTTTACTAAAGTATTGCGCTCAACTTCTTCATCTGGGTAGTATAAACGCTTTAATGTCTTTAACAATTCATCGGCGTTTATTGTTGTAAAAATACAAATTCGTTTAGACATCAAAGTCTCCTATGACCTCTATCGTATTTTGAGATTTTTGAACTTCGAAGAAAAATATCTCCATGTAGTTCGCCGACAAAATAATAAGGCGCATGATTTTTATTTCGCTTTTCGTCAAAGTCTTCATACAGACCTAGTCGTTTTAAAATCTTTTCATATCGCCTGCCAAATTCCCACGTAGACTGTGCTACAACATTAGCTGTCTCTATGCTGTCCGTAACATCCAATACACGCGTATACAGTTTGTCAACATATTCAACTGGTGACAGTTGGTCATCTTCATATTCGAGCGATTGTGTCATGCAAATAAGCGGTTCTCGTTTTGAAATATTTGCGCGCAAAAGAATATCTTGACAATATTCTAAATTATCATCATATCGCTGCACAATTGATTGCGTTGGCAGTATAAGTTGTACCTGCCTATTTAAACCTGTTTTGCTCACAACAATCTCCTATTTAAAACGGAAAACCATCTACCACAATAATAACAGCCAACGAATCATCGTCCCCCATCCAATACTTTGGTATATCTACCGAGATATCGCTTAAGGTTTCGAACACACCATCCATGTCCGTAATTATATCATTGCAAATAATTCTAAAGACAGGATAAAGACGTTTGTAGATGGTGTAAACAGTTTCTAGATAGATGTTAACATGCATTTCTCTATCACGAACAAAGCCGCTTCCTTTTATAGAATTTATAAAACTTTCATCCTCCTCGAGACAATCTATAAACTCATCCTTGTCCATTTTGTATCGGACATTTTTGTCTAAAATAATTTTTAGACATTCTTCAAAAGCACCAATTAAACCACTGCCCGAATGTTCAAGCAACGAAAGATCGTGTTCAGATAAATAGCCAGCTAGGCGTTCTAGTGGAATTATATCTCTTTTTTGTTTAGCAATACTTTTTGGCATCTAGGAGTCTCCTCAGTCTCTCTGGGACATAATCCCCATTGTCTATATCTTCTTGTAATTCAATAAGAAATAATTCGTCATCGGTAACTGGCTTTTTAATTGATTTAGTTTCAGACGATGAATTCCCTATTTCATCAAATAGAATGATGCAATCAATTTCTGATGGCGCGTGGGCATAAACGGCGCCATACGGCACACGTTTGTATCTGAATGTAATAGGTTCTAAAAGTCGCGCTATTCGTTTAGATTCTTTATTGACCAGATGGCCAATGTATTTATCAGGGACATCACAATCTTCTAGGAATTCACCTAGTAGTTCTTGGGCGTCATTTACTCTATCTTTAGCTATATGTTCGACAAAAGGTTCGGCTTCTTTCCTAATGTCGTTTAGTTCAACAAATTGAACGCCTCTATAGCGATGTATCAGTTCCTTTATTTTTAGAGTTAAAGGTTCGATGTCGATGATGATCATAGTTTTCTGTGGCATGGCCGTATGTCTCCGACAACAATAATAGTTTCGTCACATATAAGGACGTTACGTATTTCTAATTTATGTTTTGGATTTATTCCCAAATAGATCTCTGTTATACTAAACTCGTATCGTTTAAACAAATCAGAGATCACTTTATCGAATTCTTCATCAAAACAAGCTTTATAATATTCGTAAGCATCCTCTTCTGCTGAATCAATATCGCCACCATCCTCAAAACCTCGACGTCCAAATGTATGAAGATTATGGACGGCGTACTCCCATAACGCATCGTCCAACTTCTCGCCCATTTCTAAACTATTCATTTCATCAGGATAGCCAACGTCCAATGGATCTCCAACGGGCGCTGACCATTCACACGTTAAGCAAGTTTTGAAGAAGTCTTTGACGATGTCTTCAAAACTTATATTAAACTCACCTAACGCATCGATTACTTTTCGAAGACGGCGGATCAGTTTGGAATCGCTGCTATAAGGAAGATACCATGTTGCATGCATGATTTAAGCCTTGTTAAAATC